>Ga0265297_10012464_pt1 | contig 10201 bp, 8 predicted proteins | sample Munlanlwell13791_FD_192502 | JGI IMG/M metagenome (GOLD analysis project Ga0265297, IMG submission 192502) | Leachate microbial communities from a municipal landfill in Southern Ontario, Canada - Leachate well 137-91 | ecosystem: Engineered > Solid waste > Landfill > Unclassified | place...
ATGCGCGATACCGTTTACCGGTGACGTCGTGTTTCTACAAGTAATTACAACAAAACGATTTACTCGCTTTGCGTTTGACGCGGGGGCGGGGAGGCTGTACAATGACTTCGTACCCGACAGGAGGACGCGATGGAACTGCCCTGGGCCGAGCCCTACCGCATCAAGATGGTGGAACCGATACGGCGATCGACGCGCGCCGAGCGCGAGGCATGGCTGGCCGAGGCCAGGTACAACCTGTTCAACCTGAAGAGCGAGCGCGTTTACATAGACCTGCTGACCGATTCGGGCACCGGGGCCATGTCCAGCGCGCAATGGGCGGAGATGATGCTCGGCGACGAGAGCTACGCCGGCGCCAGTTCCTACTATAAACTGAAGGATTCCATAGCCGAGATCCTCGGATTCCCGTACTTCCTGCCCTGCCACCAGGGGCGGGCCGCGGAGAACGTGCTGTTCAGCGCCCTGATCGGCGTCGGCGAGGTGGGGGCCGGCAAGGTGGTGCCCGGCAACAGCCATTTCGACACGACCAAGGGCCATATCGAATCGCGCAAGGCCCATGCCATAGACTGCACCATCGACGAGGCCTTCGACACCCAGGTGGAGCACCCGTTCAAGGGCAATGTGGACCTGGGCAAGCTGGAGACGGTCTTCCGGACGCACAAGCGGGAGGACATTCCCGTGTGCCTGGTCACCATCACGTGCAACAGCTCGGGCGGCCAGCCGGTCAGCATGGCCAACCTGCGCGAGGTGTCGGCCCTGAGCCACCGGTACGGCATCCCGGTATTCTTCGATTCGGCCCGCTTCGCGGAGAACGCCTGGTTCATCAAGCAGCGGGAGCCGGGGTACGCGGACAAGTCCATACGCCAGATAGCCTTCGAGATGTTCACCTACGCCGACGGGGCGACGATGTCCAGCAAAAAGGACGGCATCGTGAACATCGGCGGCTTCATAGCCTTCCGCGACCAGGAGCTGTTCCGCAAGTCCAGCCTGTACAACATCATATTCGAGGGCTTCAACACCTACGGCGGCATGGCCGGCCGGGACATGGGCGCCCTGTCGGTAGGGCTGCGCGAGGCCACCGAATACGAGTACCTGGAGGGCCGGGTGGGGCAGGTGGCCTACCTGGGCCGCAAGCTGACCGACGCCGGCATCGCTGTCCAGAAGCCCTACGGCGGCCACGCCATCTTCGTGGACGCCAAGCGATTCCTGCCGCAGGTCCCGAAAGAGGAGTTCGTGGCCCAGACCCTGGTCAACGAATTCTACCGGGAGGGCGGGGTTCGGGGCGTCGAGATAGGCACCCTGCTGGCCGACCGCGACCCGGACACGCGGCAGGAGCGCTATCCGGCCCTGGAATTGGTCAGGTTGGCCCTGCCGAGGCGTACGTACACGAACGACCACATGGACTACGTGGCCGCCGTGGCCATACGCGTCAAGGAACGTGCCTCGACCGTCCGCCGCGGCTACCGCATCACCTGGGAGGCTCCCATTATGCGCCATTTCACCGTGGAGCTGGAGCCGGCGGGATCCTGAGCGTCCTGGCTGGAGCCGGCCGGCGGAAGCCGGACGGCCTTGACTCCGGGGTGGCGGCGGCGCAAGACTATCAAGGGATATCTCTCGATTCCAGCGGGAAGCCTTGGCGAGCTGCTTCGTGGCCATCCCGCGCGGGGGGCAGGTGAACGGGGTGAACGACCCGATCGACAGGATCGAAGCCCGGGGCATGGAAGGCGTCCTCGACACCGTAAAGGATCTCCTGGGCGCAAAGCACACGGGCGAGGTCCTGAAACGCATAGCCGCCCGCGCCCGCGCCGCCCTGACCCGCACGACGGCCGCGGTCTACACCATAGATCCCGACGGCCAGTGCATGTACCTGGCCGCGGCCGACGGCCTGTTCGCCAAGGAGCTGGAAGGGGAGGTCGTCCAGTTCGGCCGCGGCATCCTGGGCAACATAGCCCTGGCCGGCGTCAACGAGATCGTGAACGACACCTCGCACGACGACCGCGCCATCGAGATTCCCAACACGCCCGAGACCGAGGAGAACGAGAAGCTGATGGCCGTCTCCCTGCGCTCGGGAGGCCGCACGATAGGCGTCATGGCCATCTGGCGCGACTCCGACGAGCCCCTGTTCGGCCAGCCGGACCTCGAGTACCTGACCAACCTGGGCGCCCTGGCGGTCCTGGCCATAGAGAACGCGCGGGCCTATGAGGAGGCCCATGCCCGCATAGCCCGGTTGTCCAGCCTGGCCGAAATAGGCCGGGCCTTGGCCACCGCCCACGAGCAGGACGCCCTCCTGCAGGTGGTGTACGAGCAGATCAGCCGGGTCTTCGACACGACCAACTTCTACATAGCCACGTACGTCGAGGGCAGTCCGGTCTACAGCTTCCGCGTCCACGTCGAGCACGGCGAGATCATGCCGCCGAACGACCGGGACGCGGCCATAGGGCTGACGGGCTACATACTGGCCACCCGGGAACCCCTGCTCATGAAGGACCCGGAGGAGAAGCGCAAGTTCCACGAGCGCACGGGCATCGTGTCCCTCGGCCAGCCCTCCAAGAGCTGGATGGGCGTGCCCCTGATCGCCGGCGACGAGATCATGGGCGTGATGGCCATCCAGAGCTACGACCACCCGGGCCTGTACCAGGAGCAGGACCTGGAATTCTTCTCGCTGATCGGGACCGAGGTGGCGGTGGCCATCCAGAACGCCCGGCTGTTCGAGTCGTCCCTGGGCGCACGCAACGAGGCCGAGGAAGCCAACCGCATGAAGTCGGCCTTCCTGGCCAAGATGTCCCACGAGCTCAGGACGCCCCTGAACGCCATCATCAATTTCGCGTACATATTGAACATGCGCACCGACGGCGACTTGACGGACGGGCAGTCGGAGATGCTGACGCGCATCGAGGACGCCGGGCGCCACCTCCTCGGACTGATCAACGACGTGCTGGACCTGGCCAAGATAGAGTCGGGCCGCATGGACCTGTCGGTGGAGGAATGCGGCCTGGTGGAGCTGGTCGGGGAGGTGATGCGCACCGCCTACGTCCTGGTGGCCGGCAAGCCGGTCAAGCTGTCCTTCGACCCGGGCTCGTCCAACCCAATCGTGCGGGTGGACCGCATACGCATCCACCAGGTGCTCCTGAACCTCCTGTCCAACGCCTCCAAGTTCACCTCCCAGGGTTCCATCACGGTGTCCATAGAGACCAGGCCCCGCGACCGCTTCGTCACGGTCAAGGTGGCCGACACCGGCAAGGGCATCGAGCAGGATGAGCTGGAGAAGATATTCGACGAGTTCTACCAGGTGGAGGACGCGCAGAAGGTCGGCGGCACCGGCCTGGGGTTGCCCATCAGCCGGCATTTCGTGGAGATGCACGGCGGGACCATGTCGGCGACGAGCGCGCCGGGCAAGGGTTCGACGTTCTCCTTCACGCTGCCGCTGGCCCAGCCGCCCGAGGACGCCATCGGCGAGCCCCCCGCCGCCGTGGCCGCCATGGCCCGCTCGAAGCCGGCCGCGTCGGTCGCCCCGACCGTGCCCGCGGTCCACGAGGGACCCTCGGCCAGCATCCTGGTCATCGACGACGACGACGACAGCCGCGGCTACCTGATGACTTGCCTCCACCGGGGCAAGTACCGCGTCGTCCAGCTGCAGGACAGCCGGGCATCCCTGCAGAAGACCCGGGATACCCGGCCCGACCTCATCGTGCTCGACGTGATGATGCCCAACGCCGACGGCTGGAGCGTGCTCCAGGCCCTCAAGCAGACGGCCGACACGCGCGACATACCGGTGGTCATCTGCTCGGTGCTCCGCGACGCCCGGCGCGCCTTTTACCTGGACGCCGACGACTACCTGTCCAAGCCCTACGACGCGGCCGAGTTGGTCAAGCTGGTAGGGAAGTACGCGCGGGACGGCGGTACGGTGCTGGCCATCGACGACGACCCGGACTCGTTGGAGATAGTGCGGCGCATCCTGGATCCCGTACGCATCGCGGTGAGGACCGCCGGCGACGGCGAGGCCGGGCTGGCCTCCATACGCGCCGCCAGGCCCGACGTGGTCGTGCTGGACCTCATGATGCCGGGGAAGGACGGCTTCGAGGTGCTGTCGGAGCTGCGGGCCGACCCGGCCACCGTCTCCCTGCCGGTGATCGTGGTCACGGCCAAGGAGCTGACGCGGGAGGAGCGGGCCCTCATCGGCGAACACGCCGACGCCATGCTCCAGAAGGGCAGCTTCAAGCCGGAGGAGCTGGAGGCCGTCATCGAGCGCCTCCTGGCCCGGGGGCGACAGGCCGGCTGACCCGACTCCGACCGCCCGGCGCTCCCATTCCCGCGTTTCCATGATAATTCCGCCGAATTCCTTTCCGGGCATCGTGCGCGACTGCGTCCGCGCGCGTATTCCCCATATGGAAGACGATACAACTCCCGCGGTGGTCGAGGCCGACGGGAAGGCCCGCCCGGCGGACCGGAAACGGCTCCGCGTCATCATCCTGGCGGCGGCGAGCCTGGCCGTCATCGCGGCCCTTGCCTGCGCGGCGGCGTTCCGGGACGACCTGGAACGCATGATCCTGCGCGCGGGCACCGACGAGCTGGCCCGCGAGCGGCTCAAGCACGAGGCCCTCGTCGCGGTGGCATCGGACGACCTGGACGCGGCCGTCGGGAACCTCGAACGGGCCTCGCGGGCCTGGCCGGAGGACCGGAACGCCGTTTTCGACCTCGTGTCGGCATACGTCCTCCGGGGCGACGACGGCCGTGCGCTGGACGTGGTCGTGCGCATGCTAGAGCGGGCTCCCGACGACGAAGAGGCTTTGGCCTGGCGCTGGCTCCTGGAGCGCGACCGGGAGGCGGAGCCATGAAGGCCGCCCGGCGCGCGTTCGCCGCCCTGACCCTGTCCACGATCGTCACGGCAGCGGCAGGCGCCGAAGCGCCCGGCGCCCTGCCCGCGGGATGGGCTCCCGGGGCCGAAGGAATACTCTTGTACGGTGGCGTGGCGGCCGACAGCGACCTGGCCCTCACGCTGGATGGCGCGACGTACCGCGTCCGCCTGATGCACGACGCCATCGGGGAGCCGGGCTCGGGCAACCGCTGGCTCGTGGCCGACGCAGGCGGCCGCCGCGTCCTGGATGCGAGTTTGGCGGACACCCTCCGCCGGGCCGCCCTCATGGCGGCCATGATCCGTGGAGCGGGGGACCCGTCGGGCGGCGGCCTGGCGGACCGGTGCCGCGACGCCGCGGAATTATTCCGGTCGGTAATAGCGATCTCCAGCCGCGACGATACGCTCCGGCTGGCGGAGGAGGCTGGCGCGGCCCTGGATGCCTGGCTCGGTGGCCATGCCGGACCGCCGGGGACCGGGTCGGCAGCCACCGCTTCCTCGCCGACCGCCGATTGGGTGGCCGATGGCCTGGCCTCGGCTACAGCCGCGCGCGTCGCGGGCCTGGCCATAGAGGCGGCCGACGCCTTGCGCGTGACGGCAGCCGCCAAGGCCGCTATGGCGCTGGAATGCCGCCTGGCCATGAAGGCCGCGGCCATCGTGCTGGAATCGTCGGCAGCCATCATCGATGGCGTGGCCGAGCCGTACGAGGCCGGGGCCATGGCCCGCGCGTACGACGGGTACCGGCGCGGCATCGTCGAGGGCTTCGGAGCCCTGGCCTGCTGGAAGGCCCTGGCGGAGCCGGCGGATTGGGGACCGACGATGCGCCTGGTCTACGGAGACTACGAGCGCGGCGACCGCATCCCCCTGAAACTGCTCTACACCAGCGCCGAGTCGGCCGGCAAGCTGTTGGTCCTCGAACGCTTCGCCGGAGCCTTGGAGGCATGCCGGGAACGGGCTGTCCGTTTGGCGGCCCCCTTCGAGTACCACGACGCCGGGCTGGCCCTGTACTCCACGGCCCTGCCCCTTGCCTCGGCCTACGAGTCCCGAATGGACGGCTCGCCGACCTCGTGGCGGGACAAGCTGGTGTTCCACTTCGGCGCAGACGGAACCTGGTCATGCGCCCGCCTGGCGGGGTACGGCCCGTACGCCAGTTCGGTACCGTACTACCTGGCCGGCGCGGAACGATACTACCTGGAACGGGTGGACCTGGGCGGCGGCTCCGGCTTTTTTTCGTGGGCCGAGGGCAAGGACCGCGACGCCGGCGGACGCTATATGATGGAAGGCGGCCGCATCCACCTTGACGGCGGGGCGGCGTTCTCCGCCGACGGGGCGACGGGCCGCCTTCGTTGCGACTGGCGGGTGCTAGCCGCCCTGGTGCCGGCCTGGGGGAATGTCGGGATGGGCATGCCATGGCTGGCCGAACTGGCGCCGGTCTTCGGCGCGGAAATACTTGCCGTGGAGCCGTACGATGCCGAGCGCTGGCCGGAGGCCGTCGTCGCCGGACTGGACGGGCCGGCCGACCGCCTGAACGTCAGGAGGGATCCCGAGGTCGGGGCCGTAGTCGTGGCCAGGTTGGCCGGCGGCGCGCGCGTGCGGGTCCTGGCCAGGTCGGACTATCCCGTCGACGCCGCCGGCGACGGCGTTACGGGCTACTGGTACCGCGTGGTCACTCCGGGCCTAGCGGAGGGCTGGGCCTTCGGGCGCTACCTCGACACGGGCTCGTCCGAACCCTCGGCGCTTCCTGTCGAGTATCCGTAGCGCCTCAGGTCGGACGCGCTAGCGAACCAGCAGCCAGATTCCGATACCGACGCATACGGCGGCTATGAAGAAGAACATGATCATCGTGCCCTTCTCGCCGAGCCACTTGCGGAACAGCTGTATCTTGGCCATGTCCCACAGCTTGGGCGGCTTCTTCAGGGCTATCCAGACCACGAACGCCGCGTACGCTATCAGTACGATGCCCAGCAATGCCCAACCGTTCGCCATGTCTACCTCCCGTGTCTAGTAACTTACCGCCGCTATTTCAATCCGCGACGGACATCCGCCGCTATCGCAAGCCGCGACGGACATCCGCCGCTATCGCAAGCCGCGGCGGATACGCTTGCCCAGGATAAGGAATACGATGGCCGTGACGGCCAGTATGATGCCCGCGCTCAGGAGCACGTCCGGCCACGTCGCCTCGCCCAGCAGGACGGCCTTCATGGTGCGGTACGCCCAGTAGTGGGGCGACCAGTACAGGACCCACTGCCATTTTTGCGCCAGGAAGATGCCGCCGAACACCGAGGCGAAGACCGGCAGGAACATCGTCTTCATGCTGGCTATGGCCTGTATGGGCTCCGATGCCACGACGCCTATGCCGAAACCGATGAGGATGCTGATCAGGGCCACGCTGCACAGGGTGACCGCCGCCATGCCGACGTCCAAGCCGCCGAAACCCATAATCAGGACCACGCCTACCGACCCTAGCAGCGGCGACAGGAAGCCCAGGATGGACTTGCCAACCACGAACTCCGCCTTGGACAGGGGGGCCACGTTGACGGCGGACAGGGTGTTGCTCATCTTCTCCTCGACCAGGGCCAGGGCGATGAGCATGCCGCCGAAAACCGTGCAAAACACGAGGAGGAAGACGGTGCCCTCCAGCTTGAGCGGCGACATCCTCCACCCGATGTCGTCCACGGCCACCTCCACGGGGGCCGAGATGCCGGGATTGGCCCGGGCGTCCAGGAGGAGCCTGATGGACGCCAGCCCATCCGCCGATTCTGAACCCTGCCTGACCACCTCGTAGCCGCCTGACGTCTCCACGACGCCGAAGACGTCGTCCGTCTTCAGGATGCGGGCCTCCAGCGCGACCCGGTCGCGGACCGTCTCCACCGCGGCGTAGCCTTCCAGCCAGGCGACCAGCGCGGGGTCCGACCCCTCCAGCACGGCCACCCTGACGCTGGTGGAGCCGACGCCGGGGACCAGGGCCCTGAGCACCAGGGCTATCACGAAGGGCATGGCCAGTATGAAGGGCACCATGAACTGCCTGATGCCGCTCACGAGGTCCCGGTACGTCACGGCCAGTATTCGCTTCAGCATGACGTCCCCCTCACGCTGTCAGGCTCCGCCTGATCCTGCGCTCGGCCAGCAGGAACAGGAGGACGGCCCCGGCGGTGAAGCCCCCGACGTTGGCGTACACGTAACCCAGGTTCGGCGACCGGAGGAACAGCTCCCGGAACGCGAACAGCATGGGGTACGACGGCAGGAGCCGTATGGCCAGCGGCGAGAAAGCCGGCATGTAGTACGAGACGCCGGCCATGCCGAGCACGATGATGCTGGTGAACAGCCAGCCGAGGGCCGATGTCATGTCGTCGAAGAAGGACGCGATGAACAGCCCCAGGGCCGTGCCGAAGGCGTTCGTGGCCGCCAGGAGGGGCGCCAGGTGCAGGTAGTGCGCCTTGTTTCCCGCCACGAGCGCCGTCGATATGAAGGCGGTCAGGAAGCCGGTCACCATGATGACGCCTAGCTTGCCCGCCAGGTAGTGCCAGACCTTGGCCGGTGTCACCGCGAAGGCCTTGATCGTGCCTTCGGCCTTGTCCAGGAAGATATAGGCCGCCACGATGAACAGGCCCATGAAACCCGCGTTCATGGCCAGGAACAAGGGCAGCATGGTCATGCGGTCGGACAGGATCTCCGGGTCGGCCTCGAGGGTCGTGACGGTGGTGGAATCCCTGAACCCGGGCATGGCCCGCGCGAAGGACGTTTCCACCGAGGTCCTGAGCATGTTCCGCAGGCGCTCGTTCTCGTAGCCCTGCAGCACGAACTCGATACGCGGTTTGTCGCCGGAAACGCCGACCCGTATGCCTATGCCGCTGCGGTCCCGTTCCAGGCTGGCCCGCAGCTCGTCGTCGGAGGCGACCGGCTTGACGACGAGGCCGTCCTCGCGGAGGGCCTCGTCCAGCCAGGCCACCGAAATGCGGGGATCGTCCGAGCGGGCGTACGCCGTCATCGTCCGCTCCAGGTTCTCCGGCACGACGAACATGACCACCGCGACGAAGAGGAGGGCGATGAGCAGCTCCAGGTAGATGTAGTAGCTCTTGAAGGACAGGCGCAAGTCCTTCAGGAAGCTGTACCATAGCTTCATCTACTCCAGCCCCCTTCCGGTCACCTTGATGAATATCTCCTCGAGGGTCGCCTCCTTCGTGTGCATCATCTCGATGCCCCCGGCGTCGATCAGCTCCTTGATGCGGCGTCGGTCGCCCTCCTCCACGAAGGACAGGCGCTCGCTGCGGGCCTGTCCGTCCGCGCGGTAGTCCACCTGGACCAGCTTCTCGCCGTAGCGCAGCTTGAGCGCCCGCGGCGAGTCGACCAGCCGTATCTGCCCGTCGATGATGAAGGCGACGCGGTCGCACAGCTCGTCGGCTATGTACATGTTGTGCGTCGTCAGGAAGATGGTGACGCCCTCCCCCTTGCGCTCCTTGATGATGTCCTTTATCTCGTTGGCTATGGACGGGTCCAGGCCCGTGGTCGGCTCGTCCAGGAACCACAGCTCCGGCCGGTTCAGCATGCTGCGCACGAAGGTCAGGCGGTGCTTCATGCCCTTGGAGTACTCGCCGGCGCGCTTGTCCGCCACCTGGTCCAGCCCGGCCAGCTTGAGGAGTTCCCGCGGATCCATCGTGGGCACGTCGAACAGCTTGCGGTAGAACTCCAGGTTCTCCAGGCCCGTCAGCCGGTCGTAGACGTTGGACTGCTCGAAGGACACGCCGATGCGGTTGAACATGGCGCGGTCGGGCTTCCGCATGTCGTGGCCGGCGACCGTCACCTCGCCCTTCTGCAGCTGGAGGAGGCCCGTCAGCACGCCCTGGGTCGTGGACTTGCCCGCCCCCGACGGCCCCAGGAAGCCGAAGACCTCGCCCTTGGCTATATCGAAGCTCACGTCCCGCACGGCGTAGGTCTCGTCGCGCTTGTAGGAGTGGCACAGTCCCTTGACGCTGACCATCGTTCCCCCTTCGTGTACCGGCGCGTCAGCCGCGCTCGACTATCCTTTGCATGATCTCGCCGAATATACGGTCGGCCTCGCCCTCGGGAACCTGGCAGGTCCCGGCGCCGCGGTGGCCGCCGCCGCCGTAGCGGGCCATCAGCGCGCCGATGTCCGTTTTCGAGGTGCGGTTGAATATGTTGTGCCCCAGCTGTATGGACACCCGTCCGCCGGCCTTCACCTCGGACAGGCGCGCCGATATGTTGGTGGCGTAGGCGCCGGGCAGGGTGTACACGAGGAAGCGGTTGGCCGGCGGGGGCGGTTCCCTACCGCGCAGGTCGGTCACGAGGACGTTGCCCTGGATGCGGGTGCAGGCCGCGTAGGCCTTCCGGGCC
>Ga0265297_10012465_pt1 | contig 10201 bp, 10 predicted proteins | sample Munlanlwell13791_FD_192502 | JGI IMG/M metagenome (GOLD analysis project Ga0265297, IMG submission 192502) | Leachate microbial communities from a municipal landfill in Southern Ontario, Canada - Leachate well 137-91 | ecosystem: Engineered > Solid waste > Landfill > Unclassified | place...
TTAAGTTCCGGCATATGCTTGAAGTTCATCCCGTAAATGCTGGCGATAAGGGTCAGGGGCATCATGATCGTCGCTATGACGGTAAGGGTCTTCATTACCTCATTCAGGCGGTTTGATACCACGGACACATATGCCTCCATCGCGCCCGTAACCACATCCCTGGAGGTCCCGACGATATCGTTTAACCGCACAAGGTTATCGTATAAATTACGGAAATAAACGGTATTAGACGGAAGTATCTGGGGGAATTCTCCGCGCGCGATAAGACTCATCATATCCGCTTGCGGCCCGACTGTGCGGCGCAGGTACATGATCTCATTTTTGAGCAGGTATATCTTCTTTAATGTCGCGTTAGAAGGGTCCTTAAAAAGCTCATCGCTCATATCGTCAACCATGGAATCAAATTCATTGATGATGGGCAGATAGCTGTCAATCAGGTAATCGATGATGGAATAGAAAAGAAAGTCAGCGCTGCCTTTGATTATGGGAGATTGCCTCTTCACGCGCTCTTTTATGGTAGAGAGCACGTCTATGCCGATATTATGGGTAGTAATAAGGAAGTTGCTCCCCAGGCAACAATCAAGCTCCGAGGTATTGATCTTACCTTTGGACTTATCCGTGGAATCCATGGCAAAAAGGATAAGGAAAAGATAATCCTTGAAATTCTCGACCTTGGAGCGGATATTGGTCATTATGAAATCTTCTATGGTAAGCGGGTGCAGATTGAACACCTCGGTTAGAAGGTCGATATCTGCATCGGTTATATCCCACATATCAACCCACAATAGCCCAGAATTCGTGGAGAGCGTCCGGCGGATATCTTCCGCGCTAAGGCCGGTCCTTAAGCCCTGCTGGGGGTCCTGATAAAAAGTTTCGTGCATTACTTCCTCCTTCAATTATTTTAAACATCGGGATCGCCGGTTATTTTTACCTCTACTCCGCTGAATTGCCTGGCTAATTTCTCTCCCTTATCTTTGCCCAGGACAAAGATAGCGGTGGATAAGGCGTCCGCGGTCAGCCCGTCACGGGCGATCACCGTTACCGATCCTATCCCCGCGTCCGCCGGGCAGCCGCTCCTGGGATCGAGTATATGCGCGTAACGTTTTCCGCCGCTGATGAAATATCGCTCGTAATCACCGGAGGTTGCCGCGCTTTGGTCCTTTAATTCGATATCCCCCGCCAGATCATTTCCCCGCGGGTTCATGATGCCTACCTTCCATTTGCCGAGGCAAAATACCTGCCCCCCGGCATTGATCAGGCAGTTGTCAATGCCTGCCGCTTTCAGTTTTTGCGCGCTCAGGTCGAGCGCGTACCCTTTGGCGGCCCCGCCGAGATCGATCTTCATCCCGGGAAACTTAAATTGTATCACATTATCAAAGTCCCGCAAAATAATTTTGTCAAAGCCGACTAAGCGCAGCGTATCTTTGATAGCCGCCTCCGCAGGCACCTTGTATCGCCTATCAGTAAAACCCCAGAGGTCAGCCAGCGGGGCTACGGTTATGTCAAAGGCGCCGCTTGAGGCCTCCCAGAGTTCCCCGGACCTCTTGATGATATAAAACGTTTCCGGGCTCGCCTTCAGATGGCCGGTCCTGTTCAGCCGCGAGACCTCGCTCTGGCGGTCGTACCTGCTGAAAAGTTTTTCCAGCCGCCGCATCTGGCTGAATACGATTCCCGGCGCGCGCTCATCGGGCGAGATAACCTCGACCAGCGTCCCCATCAGTAATTCCTGCTGACGGTAAAGTTTTGCCTCCCGAGGATAGAAAAAAATCAGCGCTATTCCCAGGCCGGCTGCCGCTGTCAGCAGATATCCGCGCAGCCGCTTAGGAAACTGTTTCCGCATAACTCGATTCCAGCGTCTTCACCAGGTCTACCAGCAGGGCGTTGACCGGCGTAGGGATACCGGATTCCTGGCCCAGCCGCAGGATCACGCCGTTGATGAAATCTATCTCGGTGCGTTTCCGGCGCAGGATATCCTGGAGCATCGAGGAGATATTCCCCGCGGTGGCCTCGCATACCGCTTCTACCTTGGCCAGCGGGTCATCATAGATAAGTTTTATTCTTTTTCTTTTGGCGATACGGACCGCTTCGGTGACCGCCTCGCGCATGATCTTGCGCGTGCCTTCGAACGCGGTTAATTTTCCGTTATGCAGGCGGGTGACGGCGGTAAGGGCGTTGATCCCCGCGTTAATGATCAATTTCGACCAGAGAAGCCCTTTGATGTCCTTGGAGACGCGCATCTCCAGCCCGGCCTTGTTGAAGCTGTCGCGCAGGAGGCGCATCTCGGCGGTGATCTTTCCGTCGACGCGCCCGATCACTGTTTCCCCTTTTCCCGCGTGGCGCGCCTTGCCAATATCCAGCAAGGTCGCCCCCAGGTTAGTCACTCCCGCGATCACCTTTTCCGGCCCGACGGCATCCCCGATGATCTCAACATTGCCTAAGCCATTCTGCAGGGTTAAGACCGCCGTCTTTTCTCCGACCACCCCCCTGGCGCGCGTTATCGCGGATTTTGTATCGTAGGATTTAACGCAGATGATCAATAGATCGGCAATCCCTATCCCGCCCGGCTCAGCGCTCGCCCTGGGTTTACAATGCCAGTCCCCGGAGATCCCGCTTACGTTTATTCCGGATTGGGAGAGCCTGGCAGCCCGCTCCTTATTATGATCGAGGACCCAGACCTCTTCCTTCAGCTTGGATAAGAAGGCGGCCAGCAAGCATCCCATTGCCCCCGGCCCAACAATGACTATTTTCATTATTTCCTCCTCACCAATTCCAAACCCGGGTTGGAATTGGTTGCTACGCGGTCAAGAGCAGTTTATTCAATACTTTTTGCGACTTCAGCTCTTTCTCCAGGTGAAAATTCAGAAAGGCGTTGAGGATCATTTCAAGTTCTTTTTTGATCTGCGGGTTTAATCCGAGATTAAGGTTATTCCTGAAGGTGTTCTTCTCTATATATAATATGGAGGCGATCGTGCCGCGGAAGATCGAACGGGAGCTTAAGTCCTTGGAGGCGCATTTTTCGCAGAGCAGCCCGCCCAGGCTCAAGCTGAATTTGGCTTGGCCGGCGATCCTGCCCGCGCACGAGACGCAGGAGTCAAAGTGCGGTTTAAAGCCAGATAGCGCGAGCATCTTGATCTTGAAGATGGTGATCACCTTTTCCGGGCTGGGAGTGCCCGCGAGTTCTTTAAGGCACTCCAGGGCGAGGTTAAAGACCTCTTCGTTTTTATCTTCGGGCTGCATTACGGAGCCGATGAGCTCCATCATTATCCCCATCATCCCCGCCTTGATCATGCTCTGGCGGATGTTGAAAAAGTTATCTTTCAGGTCGCAGGCGCTTACCAGGTGGAGCGAGGTATTGTTCTTTTTGTAGAAGATGACGTCGTTATACGAAGAGACTTCCAAGGCGCTGGCGAATTTATCCGGTTCAGTCCGGATGCCCTTAAGCAGGCCGCTGAGCTTTCCGAAATCCCGGGTATAGAGGTCTACGATCAGCGATGTCTCGCGAAAATCCATCCTGCGTAAGACGATCGCTTCGGTTTTATGGATTGGCATAAGAGGATTCCTTCCGGCGCATTATTTTCGCGTTCCCCGGGTTATTGTCTTTGTATCCCAAGAGATGCAGGCAGCCATGCACGGCATACAGGGTTTGTTCATACGCCGCAGAGGTCCCGTAGGCCCGGGAATTGCGCAAGGCCGTGTCGGCCGATACGATGATATCCCCGTTGACCGCCTTATCTCCGGCAAGATCGAATGCCAGGACGTCGGTAGCTCTGTTTTTACGCAGATATTTCTGATTGAGCTTTTTGATCAGCCGATCGTTTACAAAAGTGACGGTTATCTCGCCGCGCTTTACGCCTTCGCCCCTTAAGGCCCTGAGGATTGATTTTTTTGTCCTAAGCGGATAGATGGGCTTCTTTTGCAGGTTGCTTATGGTTATTTTCACCGCTGCACTGCTTCGGGGTAACTCGCGCGGTTGTGGTATATCCCGCAGAGCAAGCGGATGAAGACCGCCGAGATCTTCTCCAGGTCCTTGAGGGTCAACTCGCATTCGTCGAGTTGCCCGTCGATAAACTTATTATTGATGATCTTATGCACAAGTTCCTCGATCTTCGCTGGTGTCGGCTCCTTCAATGTCCGGCCGGCCGCTTCTACCGAGTCCGCCAGCAGGACGATAGCGGTTTCCTTGGAGTCCGGTTTCGGCCCGGGATAACGGAATCCCTCCTCTTTTACGTCTTCGTCTTCCTCGATATTTTCCAGCGCCCTGCGGTAGAAATAATAAACCAGGCTGTTGCCATGATGCTGCTGGATAAAATCTATGAGCGGCGGGCTGAGCCGGTATTTTTCGGCCAATTCCACCCCTTCCTTAACATGGTTCATGATCACCAGTTTGCTCATCGTCGGGGTAAGTTCCCCGTGTTTATTCTCTTCTCTGAACTGGTTCTCGCTGAAGTATTCCGGCTTCTGCAGTTTGCCGATATCGTGGTAATAAGCGCCTATGCGGCTCAGGAGGGCATTGGCGCCTATTGCCTGGGCAGCGTTTTCGGAGAGGTTCCCGACGATCAGACTGTGATGGTAGGTCCCGGGCGCTTCCTGGATCAGCCGCTGCATTAACGGGTGATGGAAATCAGCCAGTTCCAGTAAACTGATATTGGTGGCGGTATTAAAAAGATATTCAAAGACGGGCAGGGTACCCAGGACAATGATGCTGGAGATTATGCCGTTCAGGAAAAGAATGGTATACCTGCCGGGTTGAGCTATGCGCAAATGCTCCATCAGGATCAGGGTGAGGACCTGTAGCCCGGCTATGAGCAGCCCGGCGCGGATGATCGTATTACGTTTCCGGGCGCCTAAGACCAGGATGCTCGACAGTGTCCCGCTGACCAGGAAGAAAAGGATCACCTGCATGGGATAATTTGAGAAAGAAGCTACGGTGACCGCGGAGGCCAGGATCAGCAATAAAGAGATCTCCATGCTCCCGAAGAGCAGGGAACTCAGCATCGCCACGGCGGAAAACGGGATGTAATATATCGTAAAACCGTTCCTTAGCAGAAGGAAACCCGCGCAGCAGTTTGCCAGAAAAAGCAGGGCCAGGTTAAGCGGTTTACAATTTTTTATCGCCAGCCCTCTGAGTTTCAGGTAGGCGTAGAGGGCGATCAGCGCCAGGGTTATGGAGAGATTGATCTGAGCGATATAGCTGAAGATCAGCGCCCCCAACGCCAGGAGAGCGGATCTTAAATTAATTTTCCCGGTTAACTCTATCATATGCCTCGATGATCCTTTGTACCAGCGCGTGCCTGACCACGTCGGAACCGCTGAAATAGATGAATTCTATCCCTTCGGTAGCGCTGAGGATATCCTGCGCCTGCAGCAGCCCTATTGGTTTGCCGTGAGGGAGGTCGCTCTGGGTCATATCCCCGGTGATCACCGCTTTGGAATCGAATCCCAGGCGGGTGAGGAACATTTTCATCTGCTCGGCAGTGCAATTCTGCGCTTCATCCAGGATGATGAAGGCGTCGTTAAGGGTCCTTCCGCGCATGTAAGCCAGTGGCGCTACTTCGATGATGCCGGTTTCAAGATACTTTTCGATACGTTCGGCCTCCATCATATCGTAAAGCGCGTCATAGAGCGGCCGCAGGTACGGCGAGATCTTTTCCTGCATATCCCCGGGCAGGAATCCCAGTGATTCTCCCGCCTCGATCGCCGGGCGTGTAAGGATGATCCTGCGGACTTCCTGTTTTTTTAAGGCGTCGACCGCGCAACTCATCGCCAGGTAGGTTTTGCCGGTTCCCGCCGGGCCGATCCCGAAAACAATGTCGTATTTCTTGATCGCTTCCACATATTCGCGCTGGCCCGTAGTTTTGGGCCCGATCTGTTTGCCGGTCGCGCCCCGTATAACGGCGGTCTCCGGGATCTCTATCCCGGGCGTCTTACGCGGGTTTTTAAAATTAGAGATGAGATAGGCCAGGTCCAGCTTGCCCGGCTCTCCCTGCCCTGCCCGCGCGGCCTCCAGGATATACCCGATCAATCCGGATGCCTTCTTGATGTTGGCAGAGACCCCGCTTATCTTCAGGTGTTCTCCGCGCAGGACGAGCTTGACCTTGAATTCCTTCTCGATCAGCCGGGCATTGGCATCCTGCAGCCCGAGAAGCGCCTGGGCCTCCCGGTGGGACTGGAGTTCGATTATCTTATCCAATTTATTTCAGGTTTTCTTTGGGTTCGTCCGGGTTTTTAGCGGGAGCGGCGCTTTCAGGGGCATCCGGAATAGTCAATTCCTGTCCGGGATAGACCTTGTCTGGGCCCTTCAGGATGTCCCTGTTGGCGTCGTAGATCTTCGTCCATTTTTTGGTGGTGCCGTAGAATTTCCTGGAGATCTTCTGCAAGGTATCATTTTTTCCTACGGTATACTTCTGGCTGGGCCCGGAATAAGCCGCCGGCTCCATCATAGATGGCTCCGGGGATGCCTCCTGGCCGTATTCGGTTTCCATCGCGGCTGCCTGCGTCCGGGCAGAGAGCGGTGCGTTTTCCTGTTTGGCCTTGTATGACTTGCCGAACTCTACCTCAAATACCCTGATCGTACGCTCTGTCGGCCTGGCTGTAGTTTCGGCAGGGGCAGTACCGGCGATAAAACCGCGATTACCCGACGCCAGGTCCTGGTCGACCCTGTCTTTGGTTACTGAATAGGTGCGGGTAACGCAGCCCGCTAAGACCAGAGCCGAGCCCAAAACCAGGAAATAAGCTAATTTTTTCATTTCTGCTCCTTTTTTTGCCTGCTGGTTAAATACAATTCCCTTAATTGCTTTTCATCTACATCCGAAGGCGCGCCTGTCAGCGGACAGACCCCTGCGCTCGTCTTGGGAAACGTGATAACTTCCCTTATGCTCAGTTCATTGCTTAGGATAGTCAGTAACCTGTCTATGCCAAAGGCAAAGCCGCCGTGAGGCGGAGCGCCGAATTGAAAGGCCTCGAGGAGAAACCCGAATCGCTGTTGGGCGTTCTCCCGGTCAATGCCGATGATCTTGAAGATCCTCTCTTGCAGTTTCTGGTCGTGTATCCTGATCGAACCCGATCCCAGCTCCACTCCGTTCAAAACCAGGTCGTAGGAGCGGGATTTGGCCTTATCCGGCGCCTCTTCGAGGTGTTCCAGGGCTTCCCGGCTCGGGGCGGTAAAGGGATGGTGTTCGCTCTCCCAGCGTTTTTCTTCGTCGTTATATTTGAATAAAGGAAAGTCCACTATCCAGGTGAAGGCGAATTCGCTGTGTTGTTCCTGGCGCAGGTCCGGTTTATCCGTATTGTATTTTTTTTGCGCCTCGCTGTAAGCTAAGCGCGGAAAAGGCGTCTTCAGCTCTATACCTTTGAGTTCCCTGAATATCCCGGCCATCAGCTCTTCGATCACGGAGTAAATATCCTCCTCGTCGATAAACGACATCTCAAGGTCCAGCTGGGTGAATTCGGGCTGGCGGTCGGCCCTGAGGTCCTCGTCGCGGAAACACTTGGCGATCTGGTAATATCTCTCGATCCCGGCGACCATCAGGATCTGCTTGAATAACTGGGGCGATTGCGGAAGGGCGTAGAATTGCCCGGGGTTAAGCCGCGAAGGCACCAGGTAATCGCGCGCCCCTTCAGGCGTGGATTTGGTGAGGATCGGGGTTTCGCATTCGATGAATTTCCGCGAGTCCAGATACGAGCGGATAACCTTATAAAGGTTGCTCCTCAATGTCAGATTGTTGAATACCCTGGAACGCCGCAGGTCCAGGTAACGGTATTTAAGCCGCGCCTCTTCAGTGACGTCCAGCTCGTCGGTTATCTCAAAGGGCGGATTAGCGCTGGGATTTAAGATCTCCAGCTCCTTAGCCAGCACCTCGATCTCTCCCGTATTCAATTTGGCATTAATTGTGCCGCCGGGCCGCTTGTTCACTTTGCCGTTTAACCTGATGACGAATTCCGACCGCAATTCCTGGGCCAGCTTATAGGCCTCCCCGGATTCCTTGGGGATAAAGACTACCTGCGTAAAGCCATACCTATCGCGGATATCGATAAAGACCAGCTTGCCGTGATCTCGCCTCCTGGCTACCCAGCCGCAGAGCGTAACTTCTTTATCCGCGTCTTTAGCCGTCAATTCTCCGCAGTTGTGTGTCCTTAGCATTTAAGTTCCTTGGCGATCTCTTCCCTTTTGACTTCTTTTTGTTCTCCCGACCGCATATCCTTAACAGTGATCGTGCCCTTGGCGATCTCGTTATCGCCGATGATCAGGGCAAAGCGTGCGTTGAGGTCATTTGCCCTGCGCATTGCCCCTTTGAGGGATTTTGTTTCATAGTCCGTGTCGCAGGGTATCCCGGCTTTACGCAGGGTGTGCAGTAATTTTAATCCTTCGTTTTTCGCCTCTTCCCCCAGGGCGATCAGATAAGTTAAATTGTTATCTCGCGCCGCATCTTCAGGGCCCAGCGCCAGGATCAATCTTTCTACGCCAAAGGCAAATCCTATCGCCCCTGCCCGCGCCCCTCCTAATTCCTGCACTAAATTATTATATCTTCCTCCCGCGCCGATAGCGTCCTGCGCTCCCAGGTTCTTATGCGATATCTCAAAGACCGTGCCGGTGTAATAGTCCAATCCCCGCACCAGGTGCGGGCTGACTTCGTAACCGATATTTAAGGCGTCCAGCCCTGCTTTTACCTTCTTAAAGTGCTCGCGACAATCCGCGCAGAGATGATCATTAGAGAGTCCCGGGCCGGCAAGCAATGCTTTACAGCCGTCGTTTTTGCAGTCTAATATTCTTAAGGGGTTGGTTTCCAGCCGGTTCCTGCATTCAGGGCAGAATTTTTCGATCTTGGCCTTAAGGCCTTTACGCAGCGTTTCCACCAGCTTCTTTTTGTCATCCGCGCAGCCAAGAGAGTTTATCCTGATCTTGTATCCGTCTATGGAAAACTCGCGCAGGAGGTTATCGGCGAGCGAGATTATCTCCACGTCCAGGTCCGGATCAAGCGATCCAATGGCCTCGCAGCCGATGTGATGGAATTGCCTTAAACGCCCCTTCTGGGGCCTTTCCAGGCGGAACATCGGGCCGAAATAATAGAATTTAGCAAAGCCGTTTGTTTGGGCGAGATTATTTTCAAGGTAGGCGCGGACGATCGAAGCGGTCCCCTCCGGCCGGAGGCAATAGGCCTCATCCTTGTTCTGGATGAGGAACATCTGTTTCTGCACGATCTCCGTGGTCGAGCCGAGCGAGCGGTTGAATAAAGCCGCTTCTTCGATCAGCGGCGGCCGGATCTCCCGGAAATTATATAAAGAAAAGACCTTACGGCTGATTTCTTCCAGGCGCTGCCAAATAGCTGCTTCCTCTGGCAGGATATCTTTAGTACCAGATACGCGTTTGAACATAAATTTTATTTGAGGAGTAAGGTTATTTTACTTTTTGTTTCATCTCTAAGCCGGATTTGAAGACTACTACTTTTCTCGGCGGGACAGGGATGATCTGGTTGGTGCGCGGGTTTCTACCTGTGCGGCTTTTTCTTTGCTTGATCTTAAAAACCCCGAAATTCCTTAATTCTATCTTTTCCCCCCTGACGAGGGCCTCGATAATGCAGTCAAAGGTTTTCTGGACCACCAGTTTGACATCTATCTGCTTTAACCCGGTTTCATCAGCTACCTTGAGAATAATATCTTTCTTAGTCATTAATCCTCCTTGCCTATAAAGGCATACCTCTACCTGCCGTAAGGCAGGCACGCAGCGCTTGGCCGGCGTGGGTATTATTTGCTAAGTATAATAACAGCAAAAACTTACAGTGTCAAGGAAATTCTATGAATACCGCCGGCCTCGTCGAGCTTAGTGGTAAGTTAGGGGAATTCTATTCATAAGATAAAAATATACTGAAGGTTTCTTTGTCTTTTGTTATCGCCGCTGGAAAAGGTTGAAATGGAGAAGCTGACCTGATGGCCTCCAGCGCCGGAAGGTCTAACGCGGCATTCGTCGTTTGAGTAACATGCGGGCCGTCGATCAAGCTGCCATCCCTGGAAAGCGTAAAATTCAATTTTACCTCGCCCTTTTCCCGTTTATCTTTTTTTCCGATCGGCCGGCCAAAAAGTGCCAATGCCTTTACTTTTTCCATGATAAAACTGCGGTAAGCAAGGTCCGCGTCCATCGGGGCAGAGGTTTTAGTGATGATAATCTCTCCTTTATCCATCCTGGCCGTAGCTCCGTCTTTGGGGA
>Ga0265297_10012466_pt1 | contig 10200 bp, 6 predicted proteins | sample Munlanlwell13791_FD_192502 | JGI IMG/M metagenome (GOLD analysis project Ga0265297, IMG submission 192502) | Leachate microbial communities from a municipal landfill in Southern Ontario, Canada - Leachate well 137-91 | ecosystem: Engineered > Solid waste > Landfill > Unclassified | place...
GGGACCGGTGTTTTTACTTAAAAAACCTGGCTCGACAGGTTACGTATCCAAATCTCATCTTCTCATTTTCACATTATCTGGTTATTCCGTCCGTAACGATCGGTCCTGCTTTAGCATCAGTCAACCGCGGACGGCTCATCATTCATCATCCTCGACCCGGGGTGTCGCTCCTTCGTCGCTTTACCCCGGGTTATTCAAAGTTAACCCCTCCGGGGTATGATTTGTGAATTCTCACCATGGTGGTCAAGAAATTTAAGATTGTGTGACTGCCAATTTTCACATTTTCCAATTTTCCAATTTTCACATTATTTTTCGACCCTTCGACTTCGCTCAGGGACCGAAATTCATGCTATCACATACTTTCTGCAGTCAACCGCGGACGGCTCATCCTTCATCCTTCCCAACCCGGGGTATCGCTCCTTCGTCGCTTTACCCCGGGCTATCCCGCAGCTGCGGGATTTAACCCCTCCGGGGTATGATTTATGAAGTCTCACCATGGTGGTCGAGAAATTTAGGATTGTGTGACTGCCAATTTTCACATTTCCCAATTTCCCAATTTTCACATTTCCCAATTATCTTTCTTTTTCTCCTCAAAATCCCGTAACTTATAGTGTCTGATATCGAGGTGAATATGAAGGAAGATTTTCTCCATTTTCTGTGGAAAAACAGGCTGTTCGAACCTGAAAATCCTGTTACGACCGAGGGCGAACCCATCGGGATCGTTTCAGTTGGGAGGCACAACATCCATGCCGGTCCCGATTTTTTTGATGCGCGTATCCGAATCGGGAAAACTCTCTGGGCGGGCAATGTGGAGATCCACCTTAAGGCTTCAGACTGGAACCGGCATGGTCATCAAACTGATCCGCTTTACCGGAATATCATTTTGCATGTGGTGGCGGAAAACGATGGTGTTGTCTGCAACAATGCCGGGGTCTCTATCCCAACACTCCAAATAGGTTGGCCTTTGTGGGTCGAATACAATTACAAAGCCTTGATGCAGCAGCACGACTGGGTCAATTGCGCCTCTCAGCTGAACAAAATCGACCCCTTCAGAATCCGGTTTTTCCTGAATGGATTGGCCATCGAACGATTGCAACAAAAAATTGGCGCTATGGAAAAATTGCTGGAAGGGTCGAAGGGCGATTGGAGCGAAACCTTTTACCTTTTTCTGGCCAGAAGTTTCGGTTTCAGGCAAAACGGTGATCCTTTCGAGATGCTGGCGAGGTCCCTGCCGCTGACAATTCTTCAAAAACACCACGATCAACTCTTTCAGCTTGAAGCGCTCTTATTTGGACAGGCTGGGTTGCTGGGTGATTTGTTGTATGAGGAAGAGCATCCGGTTGCATTGCACAGGGAGCATGAATTCCTTTCAGGCAAATACGGACTCAAACCAATCCCCGGTCATCTCTGGAAATTCATGCGCATGCACCCCCTGAATTTTCCCACCATCAGGCTGGCCCAGTTCGCGGGATTGCTGAAAAGTTGCGGCGCGCTCTTCCCAACGGTCATCAGGATGGAAACCGTCGATGATTATCGTTCCCTCTTCAGGACTGAGACTTCAGGGTACTGGGACAGTCACTATACCTTTCTGAAAACCTCCCTTCACCAAAAGAAAGAGATGGGGGAGGAGTCATTTCAACTAATATTGGTCAATGTGCTGGCGCCTTTTCTTTTCCTGTATGGCGAGCGAAACAACAAACCAGAGCTAAAAGAGCGTGCTTTGATCATATTGGAAGAGCTGCCCTCCGAAAATAACACTATTCTTCGACATTGGGCCTCGGCCGGCATCTCCTCTTGTAATGCACTCGAATCGCAAGCCCTGATACATTTACACCACGAGTATTGTGAAACCAGGAGATGTCTGGAGTGTAGCATAGGGCAGAAGTTGATAACACATAGTGATTCATAGTAAACAGGATCAGGTGCCAATCTCCTGATTTATAGTCGTATAATTTTATTTGCCCGTCAGGGCATTAAGCTTCATAGAAAAGGGAATTTAGGAGATCAATTTCCCCGAATGGGGATAAACAAATAGTTAAGAAGTCGATTTAGTGTTTGGTATTTGTTAAATTGAGAAAACCATTTCAGTTCTATGTTCGAAATTTTAGTGATTATCATATTGTTTATCCCCTCTGGGGAAATGGCTTTCTAGGCTATGTTCATTCTATTGAGCTTGATGCCCTGACGGGCAAATTAAAAGGGATATGTCTTACTTTTGCTTCCCAAATAAAAGATTAAAAGCCACTTGCAAGTGTTGTGATTATTCCTTACTTTTGTCCCCAATTAATACCGAACCGTTGCGATCGAACACGAATCCTGCGGAGCGGTCATTGTATCACTGATAAAACAATTAGTTATGTATTTGAATCCTGAGATTAAAAAGACATTTTTCGAGAAGTATGGCAAGAGCGCTACCGACACCGGCACCTCGGAAGGACAAATCGCCCTTTTCTCACACCGCATCAACCACCTGACAGAGCACCTGAAAGCCAACAAAAAAGATTTCAGTACCCAACGTGCCCTGATCTCCATGGTAGGTAAACGTCGTTCTTTGCTCGATTATCTGAAACGCAAAGACATTGAACGCTATCGTACCATTATCAAAGAATTAAATCTTCGTAAATAAGCGAACAACCTCAAAAGGCAATTTTCGGATTGCCTTTTTTGCATCTTTTAATTCTGTTCATCCCCTTTTTTTTAGAATAACAATTTAATTGGTTACGAAATATGTACAAAGCTATAAATAAGACTATTGATCTGGGCGATGGCCGTACAATCCAGATTGAGACCGGTAAACTGGCCAAGCAGGCCGACGGTGCAGTTGTGGTAAAAATGGGTGATACCATGTTGCTTGCGACTGTTGTTTCGGCTAATGAAGCAGCTGCAAACGTTGATTTCATGCCGCTTTCGGTCGATTACCGCGAGAAATTCTCCGCAGCGGGCAGATTCCCGGGTGGTTTCATGAAAAGGGAAGCTCGTCCGTCGGACGATGAGATTCTGATCGCCCGTTTGGTCGATCGCGCTTTGCGTCCGCTTTTCCCTGAAGATTACCATGCGGAAACTGCGGTAATGATCACGTTGATTTCTTCGGGCAAGAACGAAATGCCTGATTCACTTGCAGGATTGGCTGCCTCCGCAGCGATTGCCGTTTCAAACGTTCCGTTTAACGGCTCTATCTCTGAAGTTCGTGTAGCTCGTATCAAAGGGAATTTCGTTATCAACCCATCGGCAGAACAACTTGCTGATGCCGATATTGATATCATGGTTGGTGCATCGTACGACAACATCATGATGGTCGAAGGCGAAATGGACGAGGTTTCTGAAGAGGAGATGCTCGAAGCCATTAAAATTGCCCACGACAACATCAAGGTTCACTGCAAGATTCAGGAAGAACTTGCTGCAGAAGTCGGTGTTGCGAAGCGCACCTATTGCCACGAGGAGAACGACGAGACACTTCGCGACGAAGTCTGGAAAGGCACTTATGACAAAGTATACAAAGTTGCCCGCTCCCTGATCAACGACAAACACCTGCGTTACGACTCTTTCGCACAAATTAAGGAGGAGTTTACAACCGCATATAGCGAGGGCAAAGAGGCCAGCGATGTCAACAAGACTTTGATCGCAAAATATTACCACGATGTTGAGAAGGAGGCCATGCGCCGCATGATCCTCGACGAAGGTGTTCGTCTCGATGGTCGTTCGACCACCGAAATTCGGGCAATCTGGGGGGAGGTTGATTACCTGCCGGGATCGCACGGATCTTCCATTTTCACCCGCGGCGAAACCCAATCATTGAGCAGCGTTACCCTTGGTACCAAGATGGATGAGAAAATCATCGACAACGTTACCTTCAAAGGCAAAGAGCGCTTTTTGCTGCACTACAACTTTCCACCCTTCAGTACGGGTGAAGCCAAAACGCCAAGAGGCCTTTCGCGCCGCGAAATCGGTCATGGAAACCTGGCGCACCGTGCACTGAAAAGAATGATTCCTGAGGGATTCCCTTACATTGTTCGTATCGTATCAGATATTTTGGAGTCCAATGGTTCTTCCTCTATGGCCACTGTCTGTGCCGGAACGATGGCCATGCTGGATGCCGGTATTAACATGAAACGTCCTGTTTCGGGTATTGCCATGGGTCTGATCACCGACAAAAAATCGGATAAATTCGCAGTCCTTTCCGATATTCTTGGAGACGAAGATCACCTTGGTGACATGGACTTCAAGGTTACCGGAACCAAAAAGGGAATCACCGCCACCCAGATGGATATCAAAGTTGACGGTCTGTCGTATGAAGTGCTTTCAAAAGCTTTGGCCCAGGCAAAACAAGGCCGTGAGCACATCATGGGCAAAATTTTGGAGGTGATCAGTATTCCTCGCGAAGATTATAAGCCAAACGTTCCCCGCATCGTGAAGATGACCATTCCGAAAGATATGATCGGTCCTGTAATTGGTCCCGGCGGAAAAATTATCCAGCAGATCCAGGCCGATACAAAAGCCACCATCGCCATCGAAGAGATCGACGACTTGGGCTATGTCGAAATCAGCGCTCCTGATAAGTCATCCATCGATGCAGCAGTTGCACGGATCCGGGCCATCGTTGCCCTTCCCGAGCCGGGAGAGGTGTACGAAGGAAAGGTGAAATCTATTGTCCAGTTCGGCGCTTTTATCGAAATTATGCCTGGCAAGGAGGGATTGCTTCACGTTTCTGAGTTCGACTGGAAAAGAATCGACAAACCAGAGGATGTGCTAAGTGTTGGCGATATTGTTAAGGTTAAATTACTTGAAGTCGAGCAACGTACCGGGAAATTGAAACTTTCCATGAAAGCACTGATGCCAAAACCGGAAGGTTTTGTTGAAAGGGAGCAGGGACGCGGTGATCGTGATCATGGACGTGGGGGCGAAAGGGACCACGGACGCGGAGAGAGACAGCAATATCACAGCGATGAACCAAAAGCCCCGACCCACAGTCATTCACTCAAAAAGCCGAATCAGGAATAAAAATTTCTACCATAAGTTTTAAGTGCCCGTTTCCAGCGGGCATTTTTTATTTTACTTTTAGGGATTCAACCTTAGAATTTCAATTAGGATGATGAACCATGATTTTCTGGTCATTGAGGGGAATATTGGCGCCGGTAAAACAACTTTTGCCAGGATGCTGGGTGAGGAATTTGATGCCAAACTGATTCTTGAACAATTTGCTGAGAATCCATTTCTACCAAAATTTTACAAGGATCCGGAAAAATACTCTTTCCCGCTGGAACTCTCGTTCTTGGCCGAAAGGTATGGTCAACTGAAGAATAATCTGGCAAACAGGGACCTGTTCCATCAGCACACCATTGCAGATTACTACTTCATGAAGTCACTCATTTTTGCCCAGAATACCCTGGCACAAGATGAGTACAACCTCTATCGCAATTTCTTTGACATTATTTACGAACGGTTGCCAAAACCTGATCTTTTTGTCTATCTGCATTTGCCTGAAGAGTTGCTGATCGTCAACATCAGGAAGCGCGGCAGGGCCTATGAACAATCCATCGAAGCAGACTACCTGAAAAAAATCAGGGAGGGATATTTTACCTTTTTCAGCCAGCAGAATGATTTTCCGGTTTTGATCGTCGATACCTCAGCAATTGATTTTGTAGCATCCAGTGACCACTATCGAATGCTTCGTGATTTGGTAACCAGCCCCGTCGAATGGACAGGTATCCGAAGGGAAATATTACTTCCGGAATTTTAACAATTAACAAATATTCACTTTTGTATTCATGGGAAATGCTTATTTTTAGCCCTTAAATCTCAAATTATCAATTACAACTCATATTAAATTACAGTCATTTTATGAAGAAAATTAGATTCGTCGTGCCGCTGCTTTTAGTATCCGGTGCACTCGTTTTCAGCGGATGTTCATCATTGAAAAAGATGCAGAAGAACGCTGGTTCAGTGGTTTATACCGTAGTTCCGGAAGTGCTTGAAACACATGCAGGTAAAGTTGATGCAACCATTCAAAAACAGTATCAGGCTAATTATTTTGCGCCAAAAGTTACCTTAACAATAACTCCGGTACTGAAATATAGTGGTGGTGAAACAGCCATGACGCCATATGTTGTCCAGGGAGAAAAGGTAAGGGCCAACAACAAGGTGATTCCAAATAAGGCCGGAGGAAGTGTCACTTACAAAGGATCATTGCCCTATAACAAAGAGATGCAGCATTCAGATCTGGAGCTTCGCATCAAAGGTTCTCAGGGATCTAAAACCGTAGATTTCAAGACTGTTACTGTCGCCAAAGGGGTTATTGCCACCTCTACGCTGGTAGACAACAGTCCGCTTGCCATTACAGGTTGGCAGAAAAAGGCCAATACCACCGGTATCTATGATCCAACTTTGGATAAATACCAAAGAATCGTTCCCGATGCCTACATGGCCGACCTGGTTTATTTGATCAATAGCTCGGAAGTGAGGACGAAAGAGTTGTCCAAAGCCGAAATTGCCCACCTGAACAAGTACATCGTTGACGCGTACAACGCGCAGAACAAAGAGTTGAAAGGTGTTGAAGTATCGGCTTACGCTTCCCCGGACGGAACCATGGACCTGAATTCCAAACTTGCCGGAAAACGTGAAGGTTCCGCTACAGGTGTTGTAGACAATGATCTTAAAAAAGGCAAGGTAAAGACGGATGTTACCTCCAAAAATACTCCCGAGGACTGGGAAGGCTTCAAAGCCCTGATGGAAAAATCGAGTATCCAGGACAAGGATTTGATCCTCCGTGTATTGGCCATGTATACTGACCCGGAGGTCCGCGAGCGCGAAATCAAAAACCTATCGTCAGCCTTTACGAAAGTAGCCGATGAGATTTTGCCACAATTGCGTCGTGCAAAAATTACCGCCAATGTTAATTTGGTTGGTAAGACAGATGCTGAAATTGCCCGTTTGGCAGATTCTGATCCATCGAAACTGAACCAGGCAGAGTTACTTTACGCTGCTACCCTTACCAATGACCCAGCCAAACAAAAAGCTATTTATACTAGCTTCACAAAAACATATTCAGACGACTGGAGAGGTTTCAACAACCTTGGCTATGTGCAAATGAATGAAGGTGATTTTGCTGCTGCCGGAAATAATTTTCAGAAGGCCGACCAGTTGGATCCTAAAAATCCGATTGTACAGAACAACCTGGGATGTATAGCGCTGAAAAACGGAGAATGGGCAAAAGCTGAAATCTTGTTTGGAGCTGCAACCGGTGCAGGCAAGGAGGTTAAAGAAAATATGGGTATCCTGAAAATCAAACAGGGAGATTACGACACTGCCGTGAAATATCTTGGCGAACAGTCTACCTCTTATGCCAACCGTGGACTTGCCCAACTGCTGAATGGAGACAACAATGGCGCTTTGAAAACGTTGAACGCTGCTCCTATTGAATCAGGACGTATTGCCTATCTGAAGGCCATTGTGTATGCCCGTGCCGGTAAAACCAGCCAGATGTACGAGGCATTGGTCAATGCCATGAAAAAGGATCCTGCATACAAAGCGATAGCACAAAGCGATCGGGAGTTTGACAAATATGCCAATGATCAAAATTTCAAGTTGTTGTTCTAATAAATCTTGGGGAATTAAGAAATAAAAATAGCGCTGTCAAGGCGCTATTTTTATTTCTTAATTCCCCAACTGGTACATCAATCTCTTCAACTCAATCTCAGAAATTTTAGCCGCGAACTTCAGATTAATCAATTGATACCCGGTTAATTCAAAGCTGGATTGGGCTGCTTTGACATCCAGAATAGTGGCCTGGTTGACCTGGAAACGCTGCATCACCACATAGATCAATTTGCGGGAAAACTCGATCGTTTTGAGCTGGGATTCGAGTTGCTGCAGGGTGGTGCTGTACGATTGGTATATTTTTACCGCATCAGCAGTAAGCAGATTGAGCAGGTTTTCCTGCTGTAGTCTAGCATTGTTGAGGTTGTATTGCGCTACATCCTTTTGGATCTTATAGGCATTTCCATTGTAGATGGGTATTTGCATGGTTAAACCAGCATAGGGTCCATAATTCTGGTTTAGCAGGGTCAGTCCGGCATCACTCTCGCTGCGGTTCAGGTTGTAACCGGTATTGACCCGCAAAGAGGGATATCGTAAGGCTGAGACCTCCTTTACGAGCTGCTCGTTGATTTTTATCTGCTGCTCTGCGGCAAGATACTGTGGATTTAGCTCGAGGAAGTTGAGAATTGAATTCAGCTGGATCGAGTGGTCGACGGTAATGCTGTCATCAACCAAATAGGGATAATACTTTTTCTTGCTCATTAACTGCAGCAGGTCCATCTTGGTCTGGTCGACCACCAATTGCTGGGATCTTAGCTGTTGCTGCGCACTGTTAAGATCAATCAGCGCCTGCAAATAGTCGGCATCGTTGGCCATCCCTACATTTTTCCTTTCGGTGACGATATCCAGCTTCTTCTGTGAAACATCCAGCGAAGTCTGCATGATTTTAAGGTACTCCTTTTGACGTACAATGTCATAATATTTGGCCATCACGGAGGCAATACTGTTCTGAATTTGCAGGTTAAACAGCAGTTCACTCTGCTTCTGCAAGAGGCTCAGTCGCTCTTTGGTGGAAAAAACTTTAAAACCATTGAACAAAACCATTCCTGCTGTCACACTTGAGTTCATGGTGTTCCCGCTTGCGCTGCTCTTTTTTATTTCTGTGCCGCTGTTTAATTTCTGGTTGACATTGGTAACAGATTGATTGTCGGCCAAACTGGCATTAACAGTTGGCAACCCCCCCGCTACGCCAAATGAGTTATTGATTTTACTGATCTCTACATTGTTCCCGGCAATCCGGATGTCAAAACTATTGCTAAGCGTAGTATCTATCGCATTCTTTAAGGTGAGTACGGGTTGAGCCATTCCCAACACCGGGAAAACAAGCAAAACCAGGATGCATAATCTCTTCATCTGTAATCTTTAATTTTTAATTTACAAAAATTGCTTGTCCACCTCTTCCCTGGTTTTGCGTTTACCGGATACGAAAGTGTAAATTGCCGGAATCACAAACAGCGTCAATATCAGGGAGAAAATAATCCCGCCAACAATCACTATTCCCAAGGGTACCCGGCTGGAGGCCGCATCGCCTAGACTAAGCGCAATGGGCAGCGCGCCAAGGGATGTCGCCAGGCTGGTCATCAGGATTGGCCGTAATCGTTGTGTGGAGGCATCCACGACGGCCTGGAATTTTTCGATCCCGATTTCACGTTTCTTGTTTGCAAACTCAACAATCAAAATTCCGTTTTTGGTAACCAGGCCAATCAAGGTGATCATTCCGATTTCGGAGAAGATATTAAGTGTCTGTTTGAATATCCACAAACAGAGAAACGCCCCGGCAATGGCCAGAGGCACAGTGATCATGATAATGAACGGATCCTTGAAACTTTCAAACTGCGCAGCCAATACCAGATATATCAGCATGAGTGCCAGGACGAAAGCAAATGAGGTATTGGAGGAGCTTTCGGAGAAGTCCCTCGAAGGCCCGCTAAGGGAGGTTTGAAAGCTCTCATCGAGCAATTTGTCCCCGATGGACCGCATGGCAACCACACCATCTCCAATGGTTTTTCCTTCAGCCAACGATGCTGATATGGTTGCTGATTTGTACCTGTTAAAATGGTAAAGTGTTGGAGGGTTGGCGTTTGGAGTTATTTTCAAAACCTCTGAGAGGGCAATGCTGTTTCCAAGATTATTCCTGACATACAACTTTGAGATGTCTGTTGGTTGTTGACGGTCGCCCAGTCCGACCTGGCTGATTACCTGGTATTGACGGCCATTCATGATGAAGTAGGCTAGTCTTCGGCCGCTAAAGGCGCTCTGAAGCACTCCTGCTATATCCGATACCGTCAGTCCCAGTTCGCGGGCCTTGATCCGGTCGATGAGAATATCCACCTCTGGCTTGTTGAACTTCAGGTTAACATCGACATTCTGAAAGGTCTTGTCAGATCGTGCAGCATCCAGAAATTTGGGAATCACTTCCTTTAATTTGTCAAAGTCAAGGTTTTGAATCACATACTGAACGGGCAATGCTCCCCTCGATCCTAAACCCACAGAGATGGTCTGCTCTTCCACAGGAAAAATCCGAAGGTTATTGAACCGCATTACTGTTTTAGACATATCCTTGGCGATATCGCTCTGCGACCTTTTCCTCTCGGAGGCCGGCACCAG
>Ga0265297_10012467_pt1 | contig 10200 bp, 16 predicted proteins | sample Munlanlwell13791_FD_192502 | JGI IMG/M metagenome (GOLD analysis project Ga0265297, IMG submission 192502) | Leachate microbial communities from a municipal landfill in Southern Ontario, Canada - Leachate well 137-91 | ecosystem: Engineered > Solid waste > Landfill > Unclassified | place...
TTATTTCCAAATGTAATAAATTTCTCGTGTGTAGGTTTAGCAAGTAAAATTACATCAGCCCAATTACAAAGCATACCCATAGTTAGAATAGTAGTACTTTCTCCGCCTATTGCGATTACATTTCTATAACCTCGTTTATTAAGACACATTCTAGTACCTACACTTCTTGAGTATCCGTTTCTACAAACACATAATATTTTTGTAAACTTATCCATATTTTTTTACTATCTCAGCTACCTTTAATCTTTGTCCTGGTATATTCATTTCACAACTCCAAGAAGGGATTAGATTAATCCAGTGTAATAACTCTTCTTTATCACAAATATAGCGATATACGTCTTTAATTTCAGCTTTAGGATGTGCTTTTAAATAATTAATAAGTGTATGCGGATTTTTACCCCAAGTGATATTACCAATTCTAATTATTGTATATTTAAAAAACTTCTCTTTAATTAACGCTTCCATTGCTCTTTTATGTTGCTGATACCTATTATTTGCATAAAAAATTGAAAGAGAAGAGAAGTAAACAATATGCTTAGTTTTATACTGTCTACATAAGAGTTTTAATTCTCTTAAATATTCAGACTCCCGTGTTTCCTTAGAGTTTGATACTCCACTAGCAAAAAAAAGCAAATCCTCTCTATGAGGTAAAATTGATGCTATATCCCCGTCTCCGATTATCATATATTAAGTATTACCTCACTTCCTTTATCACTCAACTTAAAAGGCATCTCGTTATACTTTTTAAGTGCTTGTTTAATCGCTATTCGCTTTTCAGGCTTACAAATTACAAATAAAAAGCCTCCTCCACCTGCTCCGATTATCTTTCCACCTATTGCTCCTGCTTTCTTAGCCTTTTTATACATCTTATCAATTTCAGGATTACTTACTTTTTTAACTTGTTTTCTCTTCATCTCCCAATAAGTGTCCAGTAATTCTCCAAACTTTTTGAAATTCCCTTTTAATAAAGCAACAATCCCGTTATTTGCAAAATGTTTGTTTAAATCTAACATTGTCTTATTCTCCATTACATCAAAAGTCTTTAAAATCTCCTCTGATTTTCTAGTTATCCCTGTATAAAATAACATCATGCTATTGTTAAACTCGTCTCTTTTCTCCATATCTACTCTTCTACAATATATCTCTCCTAAAGGCGTAAATTCTATTGCTCTTAATCCTCCTACTGCTACAATATTTTGATCCAAAAGGCCAATAGGCTTTCCTAATATATCTAATTCGATTTTTACTGCTTCTTCTGCTAGTTGTTTAGCTCCTATATTATCTCCTAAGTATGTATGTAGGGCATTTAGCAATCCTACTAAGCAAGCGCTAGATGAACCAAGACCTGTACCTTTTGTTGGTATATCAGCCAAAAAACTTATCTCTATTCCCTTTGTAATGTTTAACAGTCTTAACGCTTCTCTGACTAAATCGTGTCTTAAATCATTTATATCATCAACAATCTCTTTTTCAGAATAATTAACAACTATTTTATCGTCAATTCTTTTTGAAACACTACAATAAATATACTTATCAATAGTGACGGTTAATACTAATCCGCCATAATTTAAAAAGTAATCTCTTAAATCCGTATTTCCACCCAATAAAGATAATCTAACTGGTGTTTTTGTTATTATCATAAACCCTTTCCCTAAGTTCAGTAGTAGACCATCTACCACCTCTTTCAGAATATACTTCTCTAATTCCTCTTCTTTTACAAATCTCCTCTCCTGTTTTAAATCCGTCTTTATGATCCATACCGATAAACCTTACATTGATAGGTAAAGTCTCTAATAAATCTTCTAAATCTTTCTCTGTTTCGTAAACAATAACACTATCAACATACCTACAAGCTCCAACCTCAATCTGTCTCTCAACTATTGATTGAACAGGCTTATTTTTAGTCGGTCTATCAAGCGTAGGATCAGTTTGAATACCTACAATTAAATAATCACACTGTCTCCTAGCGTTTTTAAGCATTGTAATATGTCCAGCGTTGAAAAGGTCAAATACACCCGCTGTAAATCCTATCATTTGTCTAACTCCTCATATAATTTAGCTATATTTTCTATATGATACTTCTCTGACTGCTCTAAACAGAACTTACTCATCTCGTCATACTTTTTCTTATCCTCAATTAACTCGTCTAACTTTTTTAGCCACTCTTCAGGAGTCTTAACTCCAATATAACAGCCATCAACCTCTTTATAGGAAGGCTCATCTAAATCCAAAGCGATTGTCGGTACTCCAAAAGCCATAGCATTAGTTACTTTAAAAGGCGAGGATAATTGTTTTCTCCAAGGTCTCCAAACCATGTGTATATCTAAACTGTAATGAAATCTAGCAACTGATAATCTAGGATAGAAGTTCGAGTATTCTTCGTATAATATTCCTCTTTTTTTCAATCCATCTTTAATTACATCGGGAACTACACTAAAAGCTGTATAAGAACCTGTAATACCTACTTTTTTAATCTTATCTCTTGTCCTAGTTTCTCTTTCTAAATTACAATGATGATGAGGAATGGTTACTATCTTATTTTTTATGTACTGTTTTAGTATGTATGTGATATCATCTGATATAGAAATACAGCCTACATCAGGATATTTTCTTAAAGTATGTCTTAAATCAAAACCATCGTGTATATCTATCCAAGAGTTCTTCTCAAAATGATAATCATTCCCAGGCTTAATATGAGGTTTAACATAAATACAGGTATCGTTCTCATAACCTTTTGTAGGATTCATTCTACAATTTCCCATATAGGCACAAATCTGCTCTCCACGAATAATAGATGACACTCTTTGTAAGTGTTTCATCTCAAATGGTGGTTTAGCAAAAATTGATATCATATTAAGGATTTGGCTTATCTTTGACGTAAAACCAGCTTCTAAAGTGATCTCGTCTTAATCCATGCGGATCATACATAACAGCAAAAAGGGGTATCATTCTATAAGAACGGGCATAAGCGATTAAAGCTCTTTTAACATGATTAAACTTTGAATACGAATAATAAGCGTAGTCGTGTCCTGATATAATTCCACCTATTTTTACCTTCTTATACCAGTTATGGATATCAAAAGTGAAGTTTAAAAAGTCATGATTAGCATCTATGTAGACAAAATCTAAAGAGTTATCTTCAAAATGTTGTAGGGCATCTGCTGATGTCTTTTTAATAATCGTACAATTATAAGGCTCTAATCGCTTAACTGTTTCCTCATAACATCCATCAAAATATCTTTGTTCAACTCTATAAGGATTACCCTCTGGGAAAGCATCTGTTATCCACGGATCAACTCCGTATAAATGTAGATTAGGATTATCTTTTAACATAACTTCAGCAAACAATCCTCTATCAACTCCTATTTCTGCGCCTTTGTTAAACTTTAACTCTGCAAACAACTTTGAAAGGGCAACACTTCCTACCATTCCCTCTACATCAACTAAGTGTTGCTTTCCTACGTTTATATTGTATTTTTTTATAATATAATCTAATGTTTTCATTTCACAAAAAACCAAGTCGTCTGTTTTACCTTATTAACTAAAAATAATATCTTATTATGTTTTGAAACATACTCATTAACTGCTCTTTTTGACTCTAAATTTCTAGTCTTATCTCTCCAATGTCCGTAATCATGCCCTGATACTATCCCATCAGGTCTGACAATCTTCGCCCACGCCTTAATATCTTCTGAGACGTGTTCGTAATCGTGATTTGCGTCTATGTAGACAAAATCAAGACTCTCAGGCTCAAACTCTTTAATCGCTTCCATACTCGTCTTTTTAATAATAGCACAGTTAAACTTATCCAATCTTTCCTTAGTCTTTTTATAGTTAAATTCAGCCTGCTCTTTATCTTGAGAATGAGGGTCTTCAACCTTAGTCTCATAAATATCCCAAGGGTCAATACAGTATAATTTTAAATCAGGTATTCTTTGACATAAAGACTCTGAGTATCTACCTGTATAAACGCCTATTTCAGCGCCTTTTTTAAATCCCAACTCATTAAATAGATTTGCCATATCATCTCTTTTAATATCTAATCTCACAGGATTAGGTACAGAAGATGAACCTGGAAAGAATTTATGAAAAATATAATCCAGTGTTTTCATATCAATGTTACCTTATCTTTACACTCCCTATACGCATTATTAAATTCTTGTGCTGTTTCCACTCCTCTTTTAGTATACATCCATTTTTCAAGCAATTCAGGCTTAATCGTAACTATATCTGCGCCTAACTCAAATGCTCTATCAATTTGAGAAGGTTCTCTAATACTGCCTATAATTATCTTAGACTCTAAATAATGCTTCTCAATATACTTTATTGTTGTAAGAAGAGTTTTCTCAGCGCCAATCCCTCCTGCTTCATCACATCTACACCAAAAAAGACTGACATAACTTAAATCACTATTTCTTAAAGCCTCTAATGCTCCTATTAACTGTCCTGATGTAATTCCAAGTGTTGCATTTACTGGTATACCTTTTCTGTTTAACTCTTTTATTACTTGAAAAAACTTTGGACTATTCCTACAATCCATAGGAATTTTTATAACAGCATTTTCGGGGAATTTATCATAGTATTTCTTAGCCAATCTTATCATTTCTTTTTTAGTCCATGTAGAGTCGGGAATTTCAATAGATATAGGAAAACCTGTGCCACAGATGTCAATCATCTTTTCTATATGGTCAGGGATATTTAATATTCCCTCTTTTTGTAAAATTAAAGGATTAGTTGTAGCTCCTCCTAAAATTCCTGTTTTAAACCATTTTTCAAACTCAACTAAATTAGCCGAGTCAAAAAATATACCTGATGTATTCATTATTTATCACCACCTTTCAATTTACTTTTTAAATCAAAAGCCAGTCCATGATTTAAGACAACATGCATAGCTTCTACTAAAGGCGTACCATAATCTTCACTAGTAGTTGGTACAATAAGACAAGCATCAGCCAATTCTTTCATTGCTCCGCCATCAAATCCTGAAAATCCGATAATTTTAACTCCCTTTTTCTTTGCAAATTGCATTGCTTTAGTTAAATTACCAGACCAATCAGGTCTTCCTCCGTGTACGGAGAAGCCGATTAATACATCACCTTTTTTAGCCCAAGTTTTAAGTTGTCCTTCAAAGACACTCTCCCAACCACAATCATTTGTATATGCGCTAACTAAAGGTATATTATCAACTAAAGATATTGCTTTAAATCCTCCTACTGTTTTTGCTAAATCTGCCGCAAAATGAGTTGCTGTTGACGCTGATCCGCCACAACCCATTGTATAAACAGTACCCTTTTTCCTATAACAATCTAAAAGAATATCTATTGTTTTATCGTATTCTTTTGATTTAATAAAATCTAAGGCTATTTTTGCTATTAAACCTAGATATATTTCAAATGAAAAGTTCATTTACCCTCACCTCCCCAAAAATCACTTAAATCAACAAAGTTTGACAACACAGTTGCTCTATTTCTGTCTCCATGCCAATCGGTTTTATACTTAAAAAGAGGATAAATTGTAGAATAATGCGTAACATTATCATTTGAGGGATTTGAGTCATGAATAACAATATACTTAGCCCAGTTTGCAAGTCTTCTAATCTCTTCTGAACGTGAAGAGTCTGGTGTCTGGTCAATTAAGACGACATCCCAAGGTTTCTCAATAGGCGCATCAGAATACTTTTCAATAAAGTGAATTTCATGATTAGCACAATTATATTGATAATCTATTAAAAACTGATACCATTCCTTAAAATTCTCATAAGATACTACTTTTCTATTGTCGAGTATCGCTTTATAGTGTAAATATGGTGTTGAGAATATCCCTGTACCCAACTCTAAGATATCGCCTGTTGTTTTCTCAACCGCTTTTATCAAGCAAGGTAAGTGAGTACCATATTTTCCACTAACATTGATATTATAAGCCATTTGTCCTCCATTCTTTTAAAAGAGTTCTCCAGTTCTCAGGCCATGTAGGCATATTAAACTTCTCAATAAACCATTCTATATTATGTACTAAGTCTGGTTCTTTATCTCCCATCCAGTGCTTTGCTGTCCAATCATAAGAATACTTCTCCTGCTCTCTAGTATAATGATATCCCTTTACGCTATTATCCTGATGCATATGTGCATACCAAGTTTTCTTATTAACCATTACCTTACCACCTTTAAGCCAAGTTCTCAGCGCCAACCATGCAGGCTCTTGTGCATGTCCATAGGGGTCTTTAGTAGGAAATCCACCCAAAGTCTCTAAATAATATTCACGATTAACCATCCATCCTGAACCATGTATTTGAGGGGTCTCATCCACGTTAGGATGACTTGTAAGGCGTTCTTTAGTCCTCTCTGGCCAATGACCGCCTGCTTTAAATCTAAAGCCTCTAGGGTCAGTAAAAGGGCAGGAAAGGTAAAAATAATCGTAAAATCTCTCATCCTGCCATTTCCAAGTCTTTCCGTTTAAAACGTAAAATCTAGGCATCATAATATAGTCTTTTTGCATATCATTTACTAAAATTTCATTAAATCCTTTACCAAATGAACAATGAGCATCGGATTTATAAACATACTCTCCTTTAGCCATAATCACTAATAAATTAATCATGGTCTTTATCCCTACATTTTCAGGAAGTCTTACTACTCTTAAATTAGGATAATCAGGAAAGTTAAGATATTCTTTTCCGTTAAACCCCACTAATACTTCAAAATCCCCAGTTGCCTTTTCGTAAACATCCTGAACTGTTTTGTAAAGAACATTTACACCATCGTTAGTTTTAGCAACCTCATTACAGCTTGGAATAATAATACTAGTTTTCATAAACCTCCTCGACTATCTTTAGTGTCTCTAAAGCATCTTTGGCGTTAGATACGCCTTTTTTAAAGGCTTTTAACTCTTTCTCAAGAGAATGGTTGGCTATCGGATCGCACTTGATCACTCTCTCTTTAACAATATCGGAGTTTTTAGTTCTTTTACCCAAAATTAACTGCTCAGGTTCTCCGTATCTTAAACCCAACCCTTCAATAATTAAATAACCTTTAGTGCCATAGATTTCAAATGTATGCTTTCTTTTCCATTGTGTTAAACTGCTGTGAATTGAGGCAATAACTCCCTTTTTATTTTGAAGTAAGACAAAAGCGTTATCCTCTGTTCCTGCTTTCCAATAATTATCAGCTATAATTCCTTTAACTTTTTTAACATCTCCTAAATAAAACTTAACCATATCAATTAAATGAACGCCTTGATCGTGTAAATGTCCTCCACCACCTAATTTTTTATTTATCCGCCACTCTTTCTCATATCCTTTACGACCTCCAAAGCCATGAGTAGCACGAATAAAAAGAAGCTCACCTATCTTACCTTTATCAAATAGCTTTCTTGCCTTAATAAAACCATCATGAAAGCGATAATTATACCCAATCATATAAGTTAAACCCTTTTTCTTTGCTAATTTAATGTTTTCTTTAATCTCTTTTGAGTTAATTCCCCCTGGCTTCTCACAAAGAACGTGTTTACCAGCGTTAAGAGCCTGTTTGGTAAGAGAGGCATGATATTTATGGGGAGTAGCAATTAAAACAGCATCAAAATCATTAATTTTAAGAAGTTTTTTAAACATAAATATACCTTTAGAGTTGAGTATATATTTCAACGAATACCCTAATACGTCAGCCCACCTTTGACCATGTTTTCCAAATCCAATTAATGTAAATTTCATATTAATTTTTTAACTATCTTATCCCTTCGTATGTGATTTTTCTCCATAACTGCACTAAGTATTGGAGTTTCTATTCCTTTAGCAACTCCTAGTAAGTAGTTTATATCTCTGTCAAAATGCCCTCCACGAAAGCCTACAGATACATCTATGTATGCTTCCTTACCTATTCTCCAATCCGCCCTCAATGCAGTCGTAACATCAGTTATATCAGCACCTACTTTTTTACAAATGTCATCTAAGTCATTAATTAAAGATGCTGTAGTAGCTAGATAGGCATTTGTAGCGTGTTTAATCATTTCTGCTGTCTCTATATTAGTAAAGAAAATTTCTTTATCATAGAACAACTCTTTAATAATATGCTTAACGTTATCGTTCTCAATTCCAACTGTGAGTTGTTTTAAGTTTAAGAAGTCAAAAATACCTCTCCCAATCCTCATGTGTTCAGGAATATAGGCGTAATTATTTCCAAGCATTTTCATAATTATCCTTGAAGTTCCAACAGGCATTTGACTAGAACAGATAACTAAAGCATTTGAACTAAGAAAAGGTTTTATTTTCTTTATAGCATCAAATACTACCTTAATATCTCCCTTCCCATCTGTTATCGGAGTATCAATGGCAATCCAACAAACATCACACTCTTCTAAAAAAGTAAGTTTATGCCCTAACCTCTCCATACAATAAGAAAAGGATTGAGCCATATGTTCTTTACCGACTATTGCTATTTTAGCCATCCCATCTCCTTTATTCTATCTTTCCAGTCAACAGGCCATGTAGGCATACCTGGAAACTTTCTATCTATAAACCATTCAAAATTATGTATCATATTAGGTTCTCTATCATTTAACCAATGCTCGGCTGACCAATTTGAAGCCTCAACTGTTCCACTAGGAAAGTTATAAAATCTTCCATATCTTGAACCCTTGTGTAAGTGTGCGTACCAAGTCTTCTTATTTACTTTTAAAGCTCCGCCTCCTAACCATGTCTTAAACCCGATCTCTTGACTTTCCTGTGCAAACTGTCCGTACCCCTCCTCTGATAATCCCTTTAAATGATTTTTAAAATAATCTTTAGTCATGAAATAACAACTACCCTGCATTGAGGGAGTATCGTCTATTAAAAAGTCTTTTCTCTCATCTCTTCTTTCTCTCCACTCAACCCCATGCATTCCGTCATCATGAGCCTTACCTTTACGAGGAAAATCAATATACATATAATCAATGGGGTACTTATTATCAGTTCTCTCTTCAATCTTCCAATTTTCAGCATCTAGGGCGTATCTACGAGGTATTTGAACCCAATTATCCTGATGATTATCTATTAAGATGCGACCAAAGTTTTCTCCAAACATACAATGGTCATCTACTTTTAAGATATACTTCCCCTTAGCCATTGCTACACACCTATTTACTGCTTGTCTTAATCCTACAGGCATGAATGTATGAATATAATGTACATTATCGCCTGGTACTAACGAATTAGGCCACTTCTCATCTACATTTACAATCACTTCTAATTTACAACCAGCCTTATTTAAAACATCGTGTATAGTCTGATTAGTAAAAGGACTATTCCTATTAGGTATGATTACCGATAGTTCAATCATTAATTAACCTCTTGTATAATTATCCAGTCGTTGCCTGTCATATCCCCTTCGGATACTTGCCAATGAGTAAAAAACTTTCCGTTTCTAAAAATACCCAACCATTCATCTTTTAAGAAACAATAATCTTGATTTCCCCACTCTACTCTTGCAACCTTTTTACCTCTCATTATCTCTCTTATTGCATCAGGAAAATCCATTGTTCTAGGTTTATGCTCAATTTCAGGCAATGGAGTTGTCCTTTCATCTACTTGTGGTTCCATTTTCTCCTCCTTTCGCTGAAGCTGAACTATTCAACTCTTTTTTCTTATCTATGTATGCTCTTGTAGCTGTTCTAATATGTTCTGAAAATGTACCAGAGAGGTTATTAATGAAGTCTATATCTTCTTGAGTAAAATGTACATTCTTTCTTATCATGTACACAGTATACACACCAAAATTAATTATTGTCAAGAGGGATTATTCTGCGAGGTTCATTTTCCTGTAGATTATTGTTATATCAGGCGCTGTTCCTGTAACTGTTCTAATATTTATACCATTATAGATAGGTAAACCATAATTTAATCTTCCGATAGCTGAAGTTGTGTCGATAGTAGCAATTATTCTCTCAGGTGTCTCTTCTCCCTCTATATCATCATAAATCTTAGCTACGTTAGAACTTGCTCCTTTAGAGTTAATAACAACTGCAATCAAGATAAACTTACCTGTTAGAGAAGTTAATCCGTTTTCTTTTATATTCCTGTATAAATTGTTTAAATTATATAATTCTTCCATAGTTTAAGGGAATGATACTGAACTACTTGGACTTGCACTAGCTGATGGCGAAAGTGATGCTGATGGACTGTAAGACGCACTTACAGATTTTGAAGTTGAACCTGATGGACTTGCACTT
>Ga0265297_10012468_pt1 | contig 10200 bp, 8 predicted proteins | sample Munlanlwell13791_FD_192502 | JGI IMG/M metagenome (GOLD analysis project Ga0265297, IMG submission 192502) | Leachate microbial communities from a municipal landfill in Southern Ontario, Canada - Leachate well 137-91 | ecosystem: Engineered > Solid waste > Landfill > Unclassified | place...
TTTGGAATATGTTTTTAGAAAAAATATTGTAGCACAAAAATACCCTAAACGCAATCAAGCGGCATGGCTATAATAAAGCGCTCGATACCGTATCGCAGACCAATAGGCCTTTCCTCTTAAGCATTATGCCAGCGGGGATATTCTTATCTTTTTTATACTTTATCAGATCGTTCTTCAAAAGCTCTTCGACCGCATCTTTTTCAAGTTGTAAAAAATCGAAGCCGGTCTTATCTTTGAACCATTCGAAGGATATCCCGTCCTTCGTCCTGATCTTCACCGCGGCGGTTTCCTTGGCCGATCTGACCGGGGACAATTTTTCACTGAAGTCCGTCAGCGGTTCGCCTTGCTCAAATCTTTTTATATATTCGTTAAGATCCGAGACATTCCTCTGCCGGACGCCTCCCACATAAGAGAATGCCGCAGGTCCGATGCCCAGATATTCGCCGTTACACCAGTAGTTGCCGTTATGTTTCGATTCACATCCTTCTTTGGCGAAGTTCGAAACTTCATACTGTTTAAAACCGCCCAGCGCCAAAAGGTCTATAGCCAGTTCGTACATCCGTCCCACAGCGTCTTCGTCGATAGGAACGATGCTCCTGTTTTTTATAGCTTCGAATAAGGGCGTATCCTTCTCATAGGTAAGTTCATAGCATGATATATGGCTGATGGGCAGCCTGGCAACTTCCTCCAGTTCCTCTTTCCATGAATCGATCTTCTCTGCCCATACTCCGAAGATAAGGTCTATTCCGATATTTTTAATACCATTTTTAACGGCGATGTTAACTGCCTCTCTGGCCTTTGACGCGTTATGTATGCGCCCCAATTTTTTAAGCTTTATGTCATCGAATGACTGGACGCCGATGCTGATCCGGTCTACCCCGTGATCCAAAAAGAGCCTCACCCTCTCTTCGTCTAAACTCTCAGGGTTGGCTTCTATGGTAAATTCCCGGGCGCCCGGAGAGGCCTTTGCCGCAGCCTTCAAAAGTTTCTTTAAACTATTCAAAGGAAGCGCTGTCGGGGTCCCTCCCCCTATATATATAGTCGAAAATCCGGCACCGTAACGCTCCAACTGAGTTACGAATATATCCGTCAGCCTATCAGCGGACTTATCCGCGCAGACGTCGCTGTAAAAGTTACAATAAAAACATTTCCTTTTACAAAATGGTACATGTATATATAAAGATCTTGCGCTCATGAATGACTATTATAGGATAATTCACCCAAATCTTCTATAGATAAAAAAAGAGACGCCTATCAAAGGCGTCTCTTTTAATATTATATTACCCTGTTTCTATTTCTTCATCTTATTCAGGGTGTCCTGAATGAACTTACCGGCTATATCCTTGCATCCCAGGCCAAAGGCCAGTGCTATGCTAAGGCCTATGGATATCAGCAATATATTAACGGCCAGTATTATCAGCGTCGTTGCTATCTTTAGCTGCTCGATAGCGATAATAGCCGAGAATATCACTATTATCATCTGGGTTATCTGCGCTAAGGCTTTAGCATTATCGATGCCGGCGTTGGTGGCTGCCGTCTTAACTGCCGTGGATACAAAACTGCCAAGAAATGCCCCGGCTATCAAAATAAAGATAGCGCCAAGTATGTTAGGCACATAGGCAACCAATCTCTCCATGAGATCGGAGGCTACTGTAAGATTGAGCGTCCCTAAAGCGGTCGCTATAACTATTAACACTATGACCCAATATATCATCGCCCCAATAAGCTCGGACAATGACAGCTTTATATCACCTTGAGCCAATACTTTAGCTATACCGGCCCTATCGCTTCCGGTATCAAGGTGAACGGCTTTCAATACTCTTACTATTATGGCTTCTAAAAATTTAGCCACTAACCAACCCACGACCAGGATGACAATCGCGCCCGCTACAGCCGGAACATAGCTCCATATCTTTACGAGCATAGCCTTTACGGGATCAACTACAACGAACGTCAGCCAATTATCCATAACGCCCCTCCCTTTTGTTAATAACCCGCTAAATATACTTCTCTGGCGGTATATATTAATAAAAGTGTATCATAGATTACATTTTTGACAAGTCAAACTTTCTATTTTTTACATCATCCGCATTTTGAATAGCCGCAGGACTTGCATACCATACAGCCTTCTATGTGCCAAAGAGCGCTTCCGCAGTCCGGGCAAACACCGACTATATTACCTGTCTTGGCCGCCTTGCCTGCTTTCACCATTTCATCCACGCTCTCCGCGGATGCATTGCCAGAGGCCTTGCCTTTTTCCTGACTATGCGAATCTGCGTCTTTTGCCTTTTTTGCGGCATCCTGCATGCGGCGCTCTATCACCCTTGCTATGGCATCACTGCAAGAGAATATCCTGCCGCCCTTCTCCCAGCTTGGCGACGGACATCGTATGCCGCGCAATTGCTCTATAATAGAATTCGTATCTATGCCGCTTCTAAGGGCCAGCGAAACCAGTCTCCCTATGGCCTCAAGCTGGCTCATGGCGCAGCCGCCAGCTTTCCCCATAGACATAAATACCTCGAAAGGCAGCCCCTTCTCATCTTCGTTAATGGTAACATATAAACTACCGCAGCCGGTCGATACCTTAGTGGTAGTGCCGATTGTCACATTCGGCCTGGGCCTTGGTATTATCTTTAGAGCCGAAGATGAGCTATTGGATTTTGAGGACTCTTGAGTTGAGGCCTTGCTCAATACCTGATCTTCACGCGATTTATCACGGTATATAGTAACCCCTTTACATCCGCTCTCATATGCCAGCATATATATCTCTTTTACATCTTCGAGCGTAGCATCCGACGGCAGATTTACGGTCTTCGATACGGCGTTATTAGTATATTTCTGGAAGGCGGACTGCATCTTTATGTGCCACACCGGCTCAATATCATGCGCCGTAACGAACAAGCGCTGCGTATCCTCCGGAACCTCATCCATGCCCCTGACCGTCCCCTTTTCGGCGATCTTCTTCATCAGCTCTACGGTATAGAAGCCTTTCTTCTCCGCCAATTCTCCAAAATAAGGATGGACCTCGATCATCTTAGTATTATCCATTATGTTCCTTATATACGAAATGGCAAATATGGGCTCAATGCCGCTAGAACAATTGGCTATTATCGATAATGTGCCGGTAGGGGCTATGGTTGTAAGGGTGGCGTTCCTTATAGGTTTTGCTCCGGATTTGTTATATATGCTCTTTTCATAATTTTTGAATGGGCCTCTCTCGGCGGCCAGTTTTTCGGACTCCTTGCGGGCGGCGTCCAAAATAAACTTCATCACCTTCTCGGCAAGTTTAATGGCATCTTCGGAATCATAGCTGACTCCGAGCTTGAGCAGCATATCGGCAAACCCCATGGCGCCTAAACCGATCTTCCTGTTCGACTTGGTCGTCTCCTCGATCCTTTTCAGAGGATAGGCATTCATATCTATAACATTGTCGAGGAAGTGGACGGACTTTTCAATGATGCGCCCCATCTTGTTCCAGTCTATCTTTCCATCCGACACCATATTGGATAAGTTTATCGAACCAAGATTGCAGCTCTCGTAAGGCAGGAGCGGCTGTTCTCCGCAAGGATTCGTCGATTCTATCTGTCCTGCCGCCGGCGTCGGGTTATCGCGGTTTATCCTGTCTATAAAGACTATGCCGGGTTCGCCGTTCTTCCAAGCCATCCTTACGATAAGATCGAGCACTTCCTTTGCCTTGAGTTTGCTTACAGGCTTTTTACTGCGCGGATCTATGAGATCATACTCTTCGTCTTTAGCCGCCTTTTTTATGAAATCCTCCGTAACGGCTACGGAGATATTAAAATTCGTTATCTCTTTATCGTTCTCTTTGCATGTTATGAACTCCACTATATCCGGATGATCGACCCTCAATATGCCCATATTCGCGCCGCGTCTGGTGCCGCCCTGCTTAACGGCCTGGGTTGCGGCATTGAATACCTTCATAAAAGAGACGGGTCCGCTCGATATGCCTCCCGTAGAGCGAACCGGAAAATTCTTGCCGCGGAGCCTTGAAAAACTGAAACCGGTCCCGCCGCCGGATTTATGTATTAAGGCCGTATCCTTTATGGTCTCGAATATCGATTCCATCGAGTCGTCTATGGAAAGGACGAAGCATGCCGACAACTGCTGAAGTTCGCGTCCGGCGTTCATAAGCGTAGGAGAGTTCGGGAGGAAATCAAAACTGGTCATCATATCAAAAAAATCTTCTGCCGTCCCGGCAACCTCTTTGGCATTTTTACCGTAATAAGAATCCGCGGTGGCGATATTTTTTGCCACACGTAAAAACATGTCGGCCGGAGTCTCCAGAGGCTTTCCATTTTCATCTTTTTTTAGATATCTCTTTTCAAGCACCTTCATAGCATTATCAGACAACGCCGCGTTAACATCCGAAAAATCCCTCATCTCGCCTCCTTAAAAATTTTACTAAAAAATTATTCCGCCACAATATATTTTTAACAGATAAAATATATCATCCGAATTCGCATATGTCAAGAAAAAATACTATATATAGTGGTTATGAAAACTGATACTACTATTAGTAGAGGTTGGTTATCGACGGTGTTATTGGTGCTATATTGCGGTCTTTTTGCGGAATCAGATTTAATAAATATATGTGAAATTAAAAAAAATTCTGTTTTTAATTATTTCGCTTCTTCTTTTTTTGAGGTTTGCCGGTCCTTTGTCTCGCTCAATCCTGCCATAGAAGCAATGAGCCCGCCAAATATCAGGAAGAGAGGGATGAAACCTTTTAAGACTGAGACAAAATCGCCCCACCATCCTATTATACCGACAAATCCAAGCAGCGTAACTATGACGCCTACAACCACGCTAGAATATTTTCCCATATTCTGTCCTTCGCCTTCCAATGGTCTTCTAAGGAAATTTACCACACCGCCATACTTAACGCAAGAAAAAAATAAACACCTGCCATATTACTTTTCCCGGGATTTTTTTGTAACATTAAAATGGACTATATACTTGCCGAGCATGAGATGCGTCTGGGCATCTATCGCCGGTGTTGATCCCAAGACCGCAGCTACAAGCGGTGAAACGAACCACTGCAGTATCAGCACTATCATCTTCTGCGGTTTCACGCCGCTCGGCCTGGGAGGCAGAAGGCGCATCGTTATAAATATGCATGTCCCCAATGTGAATAAGGATACCCTGAAGAGGGTAGCGGATACGCTCGGAAGATTGTAGCCTATAGCCGTCTGCCTGAAAAGGCCTCCTCCAAAAATAAGCGGAAGAGGAGCTATGAATGTCACTATTATGGCCCAGACAGCCCAGGTGTAATGCCCTTCCAGCAGATGGAATGCCCGCCTCAGCTTCTTGCTTATCGGGATCTTGTCGTTATGGAGGAACCCCATCATTACATACGGAAAGTTCTCAACGCCCCACGCCCAGCGTCTCTTCTGCTTATACTGTTTCACCATGGTATCCAGTACGCCCTTTTCCGTCGCCACATCCATGGATACCGTCACATACATCGGCATGACAGAATAGTCACCGTTAAAATGCAAGAAGCATTTCCAGTATATCGCGGAATCGTCAGATATCATATCGACCGGCCAATAATCGATATCGACCAAGGTCTTAAAGCTCATGCTGTGGCTTGAGAAGGTCACGAACTTTTCAAGACGCATCGTCTCTATCATCTGCATAAAGCTGGCTCCGAGCTCTAATATCCGCGCGATCGATCTGGCCTGCCATATATTATTATTATAAACAGGTATCGGCTGATAGCTGGACCGGGTCCTTCTGGGGTTCGTTATATAATGATAGGCCAGACATGAAAAATATTCCCGTTCGGCGCATGTATCAGCGTCAAAACATGATATGACGATCTTTTCATAATCAATTTTTTTTGAATCCACAAAATCCTTTAAAACCTTTGCCCCCCATGTTGCATTGGCGCCCTTGAACTGCATTTCATTAGGAAGACCGTCAGGATGTTTAGTGATGATAAATTTGAAGAATGAGGCGCTGTACTTTTCCAGAAGCCTTGAAGCGTTCTCCCACACAGCGTCTCCGCCTCTCTCCTCGACGCTCAAAACTATTATTATCTTCTCTTTTGAGTAATTGGCTTGTTCGATAGCGGACAGGGACTGGTTGAGAACGGAGAAGTCCTCTTTATATATAGGAAAGAGCACGGCCTGATACAAGTCGCTAAGCTGAAGGCCGTATTGCGTTCCGGCGCCTTCGCACTTTTTGAGCCAGTCTATCTTTTTTGCTTTCTCGAGCCTCCTATATGCGAAGAGAAGCAATAGGGTGAGGTAGCCCACCCTTATGACCCAGTATATATCGAACGTTATTACGAAGATCGCTACCCAGAGCGGCTTGATGAACGCAAATATGAAAAGAGATCCCAGTGTCAGCCACGTTAAGAAACCCGGGATCATCTCAAATAATCTTCTATAGAAATAATTATTATCCCTCATCTATATCGCCCGTCTCTTTTTTCATCAACAACTGCTTCAGTGAATCCAGGAACTTCTGCCTTAGATCAAGCCTATATAAATAATTTTCGCTGCTTGGGGCCGCGCCGGACGGTATGTCCATAACCGAGTTATCGCTGAAATAGATAGAATCGTTATATTCGTCATAATATAGCCCTTTAGGTTTTGAATTGAACTTAAAGAGCGTGACCACATTGCGGGATTTGCCTCCGCGAAGCTCCACCGCCTTTATCTCCCTTTCGGTAACCACGATAATATATCCCGAATCCGAATACCAGAATACATCAACGATCCTGCTTCTCGAAACAAATATCTCTTCAATGCGAGCAAGCTCAGGCTCTTCCGCAATCGAATTATCAGGGTTGAGATATGCGATAAAAATATTGGTTTTGGTAAAATACAAAAATTTATTGTTATCCGGAGAGATTTTTTTGCCCATTATCTGCGACGGCCAGTCAGAATACGCAGACAGGCGCTTAAACGCACCGCCGTCAAAGTTCGATCTGAACAATCCATCGCGGGTAAGATAATATATACCGCTCTTTTCGGAAATCATAAAATCCGTGATGGGATAATCGCTTACCCTGTTCATCTCCTGCGTTACCGGAAAGAGGATTATCTTATCTGCCCTGGTCACCATATTCGGCAGCACCTCCAGGTCCTTCTCCCATGGATAGAATCCCTGGCGTCGGACCTCTACCTTGTACGTACCGGGTCTCATGTTCTCGATCTGGGCAGGGGTAACGTCCCGGAACTTGTTCCCATCTATATATATGGAAGCCCCGGACGGCCTGCTGTTTATATACAATATTCCGGTCTTATATATTTTCAGCGCAATAAAATCTATCTTATATCCTAACGAATACGATAAGACTATCGGTAATGTTATAAAGAACAACACGACCGATACATAGAACGCTATCGCCCTCTTTATCCTATCGCTCTTCTGCATATATAAGCCCCCGATATTTTTACGATATGACCCTTATGGAAAATGGACACTACAATTTCGATATCCTTAGCTGACCGCACCCGGCATCTATGTCCTCGCCCTTCGATTTTCTATGCGTCGCATTTATGCCGGACCTGCGCAGCGTATCCATGAATTCTTTTATATATTTAACGTCAGGCTCCGCATAATCCTTGGCCCGTATCTTGTTATACGCGATGGTATTCACCTTGCATTTTATCCCCTTTAGGAGAGCGGCCAATTTTATTGCATCCGCCGTAGAACTATTAACACCCTTTATTAATATATACTCAAACGTTATGACCCTATTGGTATGCTGTATATAATCCTTACACGCTCCGATCAGTTCTTTCAAGGGATACCTCTTATTGACAGGCACAAGCGTCGACCTTACGGAATCATCCGCGGAATGGAGCGATATCGACAGCTCCACCTGCATCCCCTCATCCTTCAGCTTCTCGATGGCAGGCACTATGCCGCATGTCGATATGGTTATCTTTCTCGAGCCTATCCCGAAAGCATCCTTATCGTTGAATACCCTGATCGCACCGAGGACGTTATCATAATTATCGAGCGGCTCTCCGATCCCCATAAATACGAGATTGGTTATGGAAGACGAAGGATGCCTGGCCTTTATGGCAAGCACCTGATCGATTATTTCGGACCTATGAAGATTCCTGATGAAGCCGAATGGGGCGCTTGCGCAAAAACTGCAAGAAAATTTACACCCGACCTGCGACGAGAGACATATGGTATTGCGCCGTTCTTCGGGCAGAAAGACCGTCTCGATAGTGTTGCCGTCCTCCAGCTTAAAAAGATATTTTGTGGTGCCGTCTATCCGCGAACTCTTGTGGTCCAGTATCACAAGATGGTTTATATGGAATTTCGCCTTCAGCCCGGCGCGCAAGGCCTCCGGGATATCGAGCATTTCGTCGAAAGATTTGACGCCGGCCTTATAAAGCCATCTGGATATCTGGCCAACCCTATAAGGTTCGCTGCCGGATTTGATCAGATGCTTTTTAAGGTCCTCTTTGGACAGGCTCTTTATATCTATCTTCTCCACTCGAACCCTCGCGATATACCATCTGCCCGTAAATGTTTTTACGGACAGATTAAGAAAGGCGGTTGAGCTTGGTTAGTCGACTTTTTTCTTTGTGAATATCTTGTAAAAACAGAACGCCGAAAGGGCTAATATAAAAGTCCATGACGCTATCATAAAGAACCAGCCTGCATATCTCATGATCTGACCCTCCCGGCCTTCTTCCGCCAAGCTATCTTCACCATTACGATCAACATTAAAAATATAGTCAATAAAAATGCTCGAGTCGCCAAGATGAACGGTTTATCTGAGGCAGAAACATTTTTCAGTATTATAGTAGGCAGGGCTTCCTGATACAGCCAGAATCCCAGTATTAAAAAAAGGAATGCAGGGGTTACGTATTTAATGATGACCTTATATATACCCGGCACCTTCATGTCGGCACCATGATGTATCTCCTTCCATGCGTTCTCCATGCCGAAGACCCAGCCGAAAAGGATTATCTCCACGGTAGCGAATAAGACCAGGCAGAATGTCCCGCCCCAGAAATCGAGTTCGTTCACGACGCCCTTCCCTAGCAGAAATATGGCCGGCTGGCATAAAAGAAACGTCACCACGCCGAATATCTTAACCGCTTTCTGCCTGGTGATCTTAAACTCGTCTTCCAGGAACGCGACCGCGGGCTGGGCAAGCGAGATCGAGGACGTTATTCCGGCGAGGAATAACAACAGGAACCACATGCACCCGAAGAACGCGCCGAATATTATCTTTTCGAATATTAGCGGCATCGTCACGAAGCTGAGATTAAAAGCACCGCTTCTGGCTATATCCTGAATGGCGATCGGCCCAAAAAAGACAAAAGCGGCCGGTATAATTATCGATCCTCCCAGTATGACTTCCGCGAACTCATTCGTGCTCACCGCCGAAAGCCCGGAGAGCACCACATCATCGCCTTTTGACAGATAGCTCGCGTAGGTAAGTATAACCCCTATCCCGACGCTTAAAGTAAAGAATATCTGGCCTGCGGCGGCAAGCCAGACCTTAGCGCTCAAGAGCGCGCTAAAATCCGGGTTCCATAAAAATCCAAGACCGTTAATGAGGCTCCAGTCCGGCTTGGCCGGGTCAGGAACGCCCAGAGAAAGCACCCGGACCATTATCACTAAACCAAATATGAAGAGCAGAGGCATGGCTATCTTGCATAATTTCTCTATACCGCCTTTTATCCCATAGTAGATGACCCAAATATTTGCCAAAAAAGTAATAACGAAAAATATATAGGCGGGTATCAGATTGGAAAAATATTGGTTTGCCTCAAGCCCCTGGAAGGCCCTCAAAAAAGAACTCATCGCGCCTTCGGATGTAGCGGAGGCGTATCTGCCTGTTATCGCGAAAAAACTATAGGCAAGTGTCCATGACTCTATATATGTATAATAGATGAATATGACCAGCGGGCCAAAGATCCCGATGACACCGAAATATTTTATGAACCTGTTCTTCTGCCACATCGTATGAAATATTCCGGGAGCGGTTCCGTGGCCGAACCCTCCGCCGTAACGGCCCAACGTCCATTCAACCCACATCAGCGGTATGCCTAATAAAAAGAGCGCTATGAAATACGGTATCATAAAAGCGCCGCCGCCATTTGACGCGGCCTGGACCGGGAACCTAAGAAAATTACCAAGGCCTACCGCGCTCCCGGCCACTGCCATGATTATACCGAGCCTACTGGACCAGCT
>Ga0265297_10012469_pt1 | contig 10199 bp, 8 predicted proteins | sample Munlanlwell13791_FD_192502 | JGI IMG/M metagenome (GOLD analysis project Ga0265297, IMG submission 192502) | Leachate microbial communities from a municipal landfill in Southern Ontario, Canada - Leachate well 137-91 | ecosystem: Engineered > Solid waste > Landfill > Unclassified | place...
GAGACGGTCGGCGATCGGCGGCATGTCCGGTCCGAAGAAGAGCCGCTGCGTATCCGCCTCGCCGCGGTCAATCCCGTAGCCCGCCTTGCGCGCCTCGGCGTTCATTGCCTCCGTCACACGCCAGTCCCACGGTCGCAACGAGTAGTTCGAGTAGGCGGTGCCGCATGACTCGACGACTTGGTGGCCGTTCCAGCGCAGTGGCACACCGTGCATGTCCCACTGCACATCCGGCTTGAACTCATCGAACACGGACTGGAGCGCGACGATCTCGGGCGATCTGGCCGGCTCCTTGAGCGTCAGCGTGGCGAGGTCCCATGCCTTGCCGCGCTGGCCGCTGTAAGGGTCAATGCCCTGCGAGTTGGCGTTGCTCTCGGTGGTCTCGTAACCCCACGGGTTCACCACCGGCATCAGCAGGACGATCTGCTTGCGCCGCGTCTCGACCGCTTCGCGCGAGTTGCCCAGCAGCCATTCGGCAAAGTGCATGATGCTGGTCGTGCCGGTGCGCTCCGCCCCTGAGTGCGTGGCCGTGATGAGCGCCACCTGCTTGTCATCGTTACGCACCGCCTTGTCCGTGATGCACGCTAGAAAGATCGGCAGTCCCTCTTTCGTTTTGCCGCGCGTTTCGAATGTGAACTTGTCCGGGTGTTTCTCCGACCAGAATCGAAGCGTCGCGGAAATCTCAGCGAAGTTCGGCCGTCGAGGAGTTTCTTTCCATGGCCGCGGCATGTCCGACAGTCGAGACGCAACGTCATCGTCGATCCCGGCAGCCGGGCAGGCGACCACGCAGGCAAGGATGAAAGCGCCAAAGCCAAGGGTGCGAGCAAGGTTTGTTTCCATAAGCTGAAAGGCTGCAATCTGTTTCCAACGAAGAGCCATCTCGCTCTGGATGGTGGCATGGATTCGCGCCGTCTTTCAAGAGCGGCACGGGCGGGCGGCGAGGAAACAGAAAGCCCCGCATCTTGCGACGCGAGGCTTTCGAGACGATGCAAAACGCCAATCCGGCTCGTCCCGCCGGAAGGGGGGCACGCACGACCAAGGAGGGAGGGGAGGGAGTCGCACGTGTGGCGCCCTGCCGAATTGTTGAAGACGTTTATTCCATAAAACCATTCAACCTCTCTGTTTTAGACATGCAAGAAAAAAGTTCTGTCAGAAAAATCTTCAACGGTTCGCTTTAAAAACACCGAACGACGCCGTCACATCGACGAGGCGCATGGGCGGGTTAACAAGGAGGCGTGAGGAAACCAAACAGGGTTGCCATCACTTTTGGCTGGCTCTTGAAAGGCCGAGCAGGCAGAACTATTAGTCACACAGCGGGCCTGACACTGCGGTTGCCGGGGTGTTATTCGGCGACTGGCGGTTTCTGGCTCGTCATAGAATTTTTGATGAAGACGATCTTATTTATTTGCACCGGCAACATCTGCCGCAGCCCGATGGCAGAAGCGTGGGCGCGGCACCTGTTGTCGGGCCGCAGCGACGTGCGGGTGTTGTCGGCGGGCGTTGGCGCGCCCAATGGCCAGCCGGCCAGTACGCACGCCGTGGAGGCAATGGCGCAGATGGGTGTGGATCTTTCCAAGTTCCGCAGCCAGCGCGTGACTGCGGAACTGGTTCGGCATGCGGATTACATCTTCGGGATGACGCAGGGCCACGTGGACTCGATCGTCATGGCGTATCCGGAGGTCGCGGAGCGGGTGTTCTTGGTGCGGGAGTTTCTGGAAAACATGCCGCCCGGACGGAAGGATATTCCCGATCCCATCGGCATGCCGCTCAAGAGCTATGTGGAAGCGCGCACGGCGATTGTGGAGGCAATGCCGAGTGTGTTGCGGTTTGTGGAGGAAACGAGCGGGTCGCAACCGGCTGCAGCCGGGGCCAAGCCCGGCGCCATGCGCGTCGCGCTTGGCGCGGACCACGCGGGGTTTGAATTGAAGAATGCCGTAAAGGATTTGCTGGTGAAAGCTGGCGTGGCTTACAGCGACTTCGGCACGCATTCGAACACCAGTTGCGATTACCCGGATTTTGCCCGGACGGTGGCGCAGGAGGTGGCGGCGAAGAAATTCGACTTCGGCATTCTTTGCTGCAAGACCGGCATCGGCATGAGCATCACGGCGAACAGAATCACCGGCATTCGCGCCGCGGTGGTGACGAGCGAGGAAGTGGCCAGGCTCACGCGCAAGCACAACGACGCCAACGTGCTCTGTCTCGGCGCATGCGATGTGACGCCAGAGAAGGCGCGCGGCATCATCGAGACGTTTCTCCACACGGAGTTCGAGGGCGGCCGCCACGAGCGGCGCGTCAAGAAGATCGAAATCGCCCCGGATTCGTCAACGCAGGTTCAAGATTCTACCATGAAAACACTCCAACGAGTTGATCCCGAGATTTACGCGGCGGTTTGCAGCGAAGCGCGCCGTCAGCAGGAAAACATCGAGCTGATCGCCAGCGAGAATTTCGTCTCGCCCGCGATCCTCGAAGCCGCCGGCACCGTGCTGACAAACAAATACGCCGAGGGTTATCCCGGCAAGCGTTACTACGGTGGCTGCGAATGCGTGGACGTCGTCGAGCAGCTTGCAATTGACCGCGCGAAGCAGCTTTTCGGCGCCGACCACGCCAACGTGCAGCCGCACTCCGGTTCACAGGCAAACATGGCGGCTTACTTCGCGCTGGCCAAACCGGGCGACACGCTGCTGGCGATGAGCCTGAACTTCGGCGGCCATCTGACGCACGGCTCGCCGGTGAACTTCTCCGGCCGGCTTTTCAAGATCGTTCCCTACGGCCTGAGCCAGAGCACCGAGCGAATTGACATGGACGAGGTGGCGAAGCTCGCCCATGCCGAGAAACCCCGTATCATCGTCGTCGGCGCGAGCGCCTATCCCCGCACGCTCGACTTTGCGGCGTTCGCGAAGATCGCCAGGGAAGTCGGCGCGGCATTGGTGGTGGATATGGCGCACATTGCCGGCCTCGTCGCAGCCGGGGCGCATCCGAGCCCGGTTCCGCACGCCGACATCGTCACGACCACGACGCACAAGACGTTGCGCGGCCCGCGCGCCGGCCTGATCCTCTGCAAGGAGGCGCACGCCAAGGCGGTGAACTCGCAGATTTTCCCCGGCATCCAGGGCGGCCCGTTGGAGCACATCATTGCGGCGAAGGCAGTCTGCTTCAAGGAGGCGATGCAGCCGGAGTTCAAGACGTACCAGCAACAGATCGTCAAGAACGCCGCCGCGCTCGCCACCGCGCTCGCAGGAAAAGGCTTCCGTATCGTCAGCGGCGGCACCGACAATCACTTGATGCTCGTGGACCTGCGCACGAAGAAGCTCAACGGCAGGATCGCGCAGGAAGCGCTCGACAAGGCCGGCATCACGGTGAACAAGAACATGATACCGTTCGACCCTGAGAAGCCGACGGTCACCAGCGGCGTTCGCATCGGCACGCCCGCCGTCACCACGCGCGGCATGAAGGAAGCCGAGATGCAGCTCATCGCCGACTACATTGACGAGGTGCTGCGCGCGCCGGAGAGTGCGCAGGTGGCCGAACAGGTCAAGGTCAAGGTCAAGGCGCTGACCGCGCGCTTCCCGCTGCCGTATGCCACGAAGTAAACTTTCGCAATCAACCCAAAGGAAAACACATGTCCATACCGATTATCATCTTTTTAGGACCGCCGGGATGCGGCAAAGGCACGCATGCCAAGTTGCTCGCGGAGCGAGCCGGGGCAGGGCACTTCGACCTCGGCAGTCTCCTGCGCGGCATCGCCAAGAGCGGCAGCCCGCGCGGCGTCGAACTGACCGGCTTTATGAGCAAGGGCCTGCTCGTGCCCGACACGCTCATCATCGAGATTGTCCGCGACGCGCTGTCCGAGCGCGTAAAGACCAATCCGCCGCCGGCGTTGTTGCTGGATGGTTTTCCCCGCACCGTCGCGCAGGCGGAGGCGTTGGAGAAGGTTGCCGCCAGTATCGAGCTTGGCCCGGTCAGCGTCATCAACATCAACCTGCCGAACGAGTTGATCGTCGAGCGCATCGCCAACCGCCGGGTGTGCAACAAATGCGGCGCAATCTTCGACGTGCTTGAGTTCTCTGGCAAGGAATGCCCCAAGTGCAAGAGCGGGCAGTTGATCCAACGCGACGATGACAAGGCCGAAGTAGTCCGCCGCCGGCTCGAAGAGTACGCGGCCAAGACCGCGCCGCTGCTCCAGTTCTACGGCAAGAAGGGCAAGCTTGTGAGCGTGGTCAGCGACGCGCCGGTCGAGGTCGTGCGTGAGCGCGTTTACGACGCCTACAAACAGATTCAGCCGAAGTAACCGCGGGGCTGGTTGCGGCAGAAAGGCGTGGCCACGAATTCTTTACCGCCGACGTTTGCGGTCGTCTTCGACTTCGATGGTCTCATCGTGGATAGCGAGACGCCGGAGTTCGAGGCGCACCGGCAGATTTTCGCCGAGCATGGCGTGGAACTGACCGCGGAGGAATGGCGCGGCGAGGTTGGCATCTGGTCCGCCACACGCAACTGGTTCGCGAAGCTCGGGGAAATCATTGGTCGGCCGGTGGATTCCAACGCGTTGCGTGAGGAGAAGCGCCGTCGCTTCTGGCGGGTGATCAAGATGGAACCGCTCCCGGGCGTGCGTGCGTTGCTTGACGAACTTCATGCCGCCGCGGTGCCGCTGGCGCTCGCCTCCAGCGCCGAAGCATCGTGGATCAACCGCGCCACCGCGGAACTCGATGTGACACGCTACTTTCGCACCATCGTGACCGGTGACGACGTGACGCACCGCAAGCCGCATCCCGAAGGCTATTTGCTGGCCGCGCGCCGCCTCAGCATCGCGCCTGACCGTTGTGTGGCCATTGAGGATTCGCAACCCGGCATCGTCGCTGCGAAGGCTGCCGGCATGAAAGCCATTGCGATTCCCAACTGGCTCACGGCCGAACACGACCTCGACGCCGCCGACTTGCGGGTGGCCAGCGCGGGGGAGTTGAGCATGGCCGTCCTCGCGAAACTCACAACGGACGGTGCGGAGTGAAGATTTTGCGGGCACAGGGACAGAATGGGCCTGAAACACAACTTTCACTTGCAAAGGCAGGTTAATCTACCTACCGTTTTAACGGATTCTTGCGTCCAAGGCGGTTCATGGCTGATTCGACGACAACCATAGGCTATACGGGCAGGTTGGAGGACGAACCCATCATCACGCGGCTTGATGCCGCGGTAGACTGGGTGCGGAAGAATTCTCTCTGGCCGATGCCGATGGGTCTGGCGTGCTGCGCCATCGAGTTGATGTCCACGGCGGCCTCGCGGTTCGATATCTCGCGGTTTGGCGCGGAGGTGATGCGGTTCTCGCCGCGGCAGAGCGACCTGATGGTTGTGGCGGGGACGGTGACCTACAAGATGGCGCTGGCGGTGAAGCGAATTTGGGACCAGATGCCCGACCCGAAATGGTGTATTGCAATGGGAGCGTGCGCGTCTACGGGCGGGATGTATCGCAGCTACGCCGTGCTGCAAGGGGTAGACAAGATTTTGCCAGTCGATGTGTATGTCAGCGGCTGTCCGCCGCGACCCGAGGCGTTGCTCGACGCGCTCATCAAGTTGCAGACGAAGATTTCTCGCGAGCCGGGGCTGAAGAACCTCAAGAAGGCGCCAGCCGCCAGCGCAACCTGATTTAATTCAATGGCCATCGCACTCGCAGCCATCAATTCACTCACGAAACGCTTCGGCGACAAGGTCCGGTCTCCGGTGGCGTTTTCGGACAAGGTCATGGGGCGCGACGAGATGAGCGTGACCGTGGCGCGCGAGGTGATCGCGGAGGCCTGTGCGCTTTTGAAACAGGAACCGGCGCTGGCGTTTGATTTCCTCGTGGATATCAGCGGTGTGGACAACTACGACGCGAACCCGCGCTTCCGGGTGGACTATCTGCTTTACTCGTACAAGACCAACGCATGGCTGCGGCTGAAGGTTGGCGTGCCAGAAGAGGACGCAACAGTGCCGAGCGTGGCGAAAGTTTGGCGCGGCGCGGAATGGCATGAGCGTGAATGCTACGACATGTTCGGCATCCGGTTCACGGGTCATCCCGATTTGCGGCGCATCCTGATGTGGGAAGGGTATCCATTTCATGCGTTGCGAAAAGATTTTCCGCTCGAAGGCAAGCCGAGCAACGTGCCCGAGGTGGCGTTCACGGAGGCCGCGCCGCTGCAAGGCGGGCCGTTTGTGACTGTGCCAGCGGGGCGCGCTGGTGAGCGCGAGCCGCGCGTTCGCGAGAACGCGTTAGCGGCGGACGTGCGGGACAAGACCAAGGGATCGTAAAGAACGGTTTTTCAAACGGAGTGACGCCAGACAAACCCAACGCAGATGCGAAGAAGCAGGAGCCGGCGAAGCCAAACGGCGCGCCGACCGCCAAGCCGTCCGCACCGCCCGTGCCTGCTGCGCCTGCGCCGAAGGTTGCCGCGCCAGTCGTTGCGAAGACTGTGCCGCCGCAGCCGCCCGCGGCCAAAGTCGCAGCGGTGCCTGCGAAGGTGGCCGCAACGCCTGCTCCAAAGGTCTCGGTACCTGTTGCCGCGAAGCCGGCGCCCGCGCCTGCTGTTGCAGCCCAACCCGCGGCAGTGAAACCGTCCGCAACACCGACGCCGAAACCGGCGGCGATGGCGGTCGCGAAACCAACGACACCGCCAAGCGCGCCCAAGGCAGCGGCTCCGTCGCCCGCACCGAAAGCGCCCGAGCCGCCTGAGCCGGCGGTCGAAACACCCGCGCCAGCCCCACCGCCACCATGGCCTGCGGAGCCGAAGGGCACGGAGGACGTTGCGGGCGAGCGGATGATTCTGAATATGGGGCCGTCGCACCCGTGCACGCACGGTGTGTTGCGTATTGTGCTGGAACTGGACGGCGAGGTGGTGGTGAACGCAAAGCCGGATGTGGGCTTCCTGCACCGCGGCGACGAGAAGATCGCCGAGAACCTCACCTACAACCAGTTCGTGCCTTACACGGACCGTCTGGATTACCTGTCGCCGCTGGCGAACAATGTTGCCTACGTGATGGCCGTGGAGAAGTTGATGCGTCTGCAGGTGCCTCCGCGTTGTCAATATATCCGTGTCATCTGCTCCGAGATGGCGCGCGTTGCGTCACACCTGGTTGGCTTGGGCGCGATGGCGCTCGATCTGGCTGCGATGACAGTGTTCCTCTACACGTTCACCGAACGCGAACGGCTGCTGTCGCTCATGGAGAAACTGACCGGCGCTCGGCTCACCAACAGCTTCATGCGCGTCGGCGGCGTGGCGCGCGATATTCCCGACGGCTGGATCACCGAGTTGAAGAAATTCCTCGGTGATTTTCCCCGGATGATTGACGAGGTGGATCGGCTCCTGACGCGCAACCGCATTTTCGTGGACCGCAATCAGGGCGTCGGGGTGTTGCCAAAGGAAGTCGCGATTGACTTTGGCGTCACCGGCCCGAACCTGCGCGGCAGCGGCGTGGAGTTCGATTTGCGCAAGAATCATCCATACCTCTGCTATAAAGACTTCGAGTTTGACGTGCCGGTCGGGACGACGGGCGATTGCTACGACCGGTATCTGGTGCGGATGGAGGAAATGCGCCAGTCGGTGCGCATTCTGAAGCAGGCCTGCGACAAGCTGCCGGATGGGCCGGTCAAGGCGCCGGACCTGAAGAACGTGTTGCCGCCCAAGGAGCAGGCGCTCACGAAGATGGAGCAACTCATCCATCATTTCATGATCGTCACCGAAGGCCCCAACGTGCCGCCGGGCGAGGTTTACTTTGGCGCGGAGAATCCGAAGGGCGAGCTCGGCTTCTACATCATCAGCAAGGGTGGCGGGGTGCCGTGGCGCATGAAGATCCGTTCGCCATCGTTCTGCACCCTGAGCGCGCTGCCATATTTGTTGAAGGGCCACATGATCGGCGACATCGCGGCGATCCTCGGCTCGCTGGATTTCGTCATGGGAGAATGCGACCGCTGATGCAACAAGTGCCTCCCCATCTCGAAACCGAAGTGAACACGCTGCTGGCGCACTATCCGGCGGAGCACAAGCGGAGCGCGATGCTCATGGTGCTGCACGCCGTGCAGGAACAGTGTGGTTGTGTCTCCGACGCGATGATCGAGTGGGTCGCGGCGAAGCTGGAATGCAAGCCGATCCACGTCTATGAGTGCGTGACGTTCTACCCGATGTTCCGCCGCAAGCCGGTCGGGAAATATCACATCAAGATTTGCCGCACGTTGTCGTGCGAATTGGCCGGGAGCCATAAGCTTTGCGAGGAACTGAAGAAGATGATCGGCACCGGCATGGACCAGACGACGCCGGACGGCAAGTTCACTATCAGTTGGGTCGAGTGTCTCGCGGCATGCGGCACCGGGCCGTGCCTGATGATCAACGACGAGTTTTACGAGAAGGTGACGAAGGAGAAGGCTGAGCAGTTGCTCGCGAACCTGAAATAACCATGGCCGCCGTCGAACGCAAACTTATCACCGCCCGGATGGCTCAGCCCGGTTACAGCAACCGGTTGGATAGCTATCTGGCGGCGGGCGGCTATGCGGCGTTGAGGAAGGCGCTGGCGATGACGCCGGAGACCCTCCGCGCTGAAGTGAGCAAGGCCGGCCTGCGCGGGCGCGGCGGCGCGGGTTTCGGCTGCGGATTGAAGTGGTCGCTGGCGGACCGAAGGAGCGGCAAGCCGATCTACCTCATCTGCAACGCAGACGAGTCCGAGCCGGGCACGTTCAAGGACAAGCAGATCATCTACAAGGACCCGCACGCGCTCGTTGAGGGCATGGTATGCGCGGCCTACGCGAACGGCGTCAAGACTGCGTACATCTACATCCGTGGTGAATTTGCGGAAGGCTGCAAGATTCTGCTGGCCGCCATCGAGGAGGCGCGGGCGAAGAACTTCGTCGGCGCGAACATCCTCGGTTCCGGTTACTCGCTGGACATTTTTGTGCATCGCGGCGCGGGCGCTTACATCTGCGGTGAGGAGACGGGCCTGATCGAATCCCTCGAAGGCAAGCGCGCCTATCCGCGGTTCAAACCGCCGTATTTTCCTGCCGTGCTCGGCCTCTGGATGTGCCCGACTATTGTCAACAACGTCGAGACGCTCTGCAATATCCCGCACATCATTGCGATGGGCGGCGTGGACTTCGCGAAGATCGGCACGCCAAACAACACCGGCACGCGGATGATGTGCGTCAGCGGCCATGTGAACAAGCCCGGCTGCTACGAGGTTGAACTGGGCAAAATCACGCTGGGCGAGTTGATCAACGGTTTGTGCGGTGGCGTCAGCGGCGGCCGCAAGGTGAAGGCGATCATTCCTGGCGGGAGCAGCGCGAAGGTGATCCGCTGTGACGAGCGGTTCAAGGGCAGGAAGCGCGACGGCACCGAATTTGACTGGAGTTGGCAGGACGTGCCGGTGGATTTCGACTCGGTCGCGATGATTGGCTCGATGGCAGGTTCCGGCGGCGTCATCGTGCTGGACGAAACAGCCGACATCCCGAAAGCCGTGGCGAACATCGCCGAGTTCTACGCGCACGAAAGCTGCGGCCAGTGCACGCCGTGCCGTGAAGGCTCGCTCTGGATGGCCAAGGCGCTGCGGCGCATGGCGAACGGCCGCGCCATGAAAGGCGACACCGATTACTTGAAGTCCATCGCCGACGGCATCCCCGGCCGCACGATCTGCCCGTTTGGCGAGGCGTGCGCGTGGCCGGTGCAGAGTTTCATTGAGAAGTTCCGGGACGATTTTGCGAAGTTGGAGAAATAATGGCGGAGATACCGACAACCACCGCGCCGACGCCTGAGATGGTGAACGTCACCATCAATGGCAGCAAGGTCCGTGTGCCGAAGGGCATCAACGTGATCGAGGCGGCGCGCCATGCCGGCGTGTTCATTCCACATTACTGCTACCACCCGAAGCTCGCCGTTGCCGGCAACTGCCGTATGTGCATGGTTGAGATCGGCGAGGCGATGCTTACGCCCGATCGCCGGCCGGTGCTGAACCCTGATGGCAAACCCAGGATTGTCATGCAGCCGCGCCTGGCCATTGGCTGTAATACGCCGGTGAAGGAAGGCATGGTGGTGGTCACCAACTCCGCGGCGGTGACGCAATCGCAGAACGCCGTGCTGGAGTTCCTGCTGATCAATCATCCGCTTGACTGCCCGATCTGCGACCAGGCGGGTGAATGCAAGCTGCAGGAATATTCGGTCGAGTTTGGCGCGGGCGCATCGCGGTTCCGGGAG
>Ga0265297_10012470_pt1 | contig 10199 bp, 14 predicted proteins | sample Munlanlwell13791_FD_192502 | JGI IMG/M metagenome (GOLD analysis project Ga0265297, IMG submission 192502) | Leachate microbial communities from a municipal landfill in Southern Ontario, Canada - Leachate well 137-91 | ecosystem: Engineered > Solid waste > Landfill > Unclassified | place...
TAGGAGAAAAAAGTAAAAAAGATAAAAAGGAATTATAAAATGATAAAAAAACAAAAAAAAGAAAAATCAAAAATTATTAATAAAGCACAAAAAACAATTAATGAAAATAATTATTCATCTCATTTTATAAACAATAATAAAGTAGTTGTTCAAATTCCTAAAGAAGAATTAGATGGCAAGTTAACATCTATTTTAACAATTGGGATAATGTTTGCACTTCAAAAAATTGGAATAAAAGACCTTGATATTACCATAAAAGAAAATCAACAAAATTATGATATTATTGTAGAGAAATAGTTTTATTAGTTAATTGTATTTGTTAATAAAAAATCATAGACAATTAAAGCATAGGTTTTTTATTAATATATAATGATGAAATTGATCTATTTTTGATTTGTTTTAATATGCGTTGTAACAATCCTAATTAAGGAATCAGATTGGGTTGCTATAGATCCATGAATCAGATGTACGCCTTGATATGTTTTGCCTGAATTATTATCATAGAACTTTATTAATCCCATGGAAATGCCAGTATTAGTACTAGTTACCACCTGCATTTGAGTTTTTAAGTGTTCTGGAGATAAAACAGGGCTGGAAGCACAAGCTATAGCAACTGGATTAAGAATCATTCCCACAAGGTTTTCAGAATTATTGGGCAAATCAGCATAGCCCATAATATCAAAATTCATAAATTTAAATATATTTTTACCTTGTAATATATGATTATTATTATTCAGTAAAGCTCCATAAACTTCGGTATTAAGAACAATTGATCCTTTAGAAAATCCACTGGTAATTGCTAACTGTATCAATTTTACAATATCCGATATTGAAAATGATGCAGCAGTAACCATATACTCTCTTTTATAATTTGCAGCTGTAACTTTACTAAAGGCATGGTTTATAACCTTTTTAGCTACAGCATACATATCTTCAGCTGCAAAATCTGCTAACTTATCATTTGTAATCTCTATATCAGGTAATGGAATAAAAGAATCTGAAGATTGATCCAATAGAACAGGACAGAATGGAACAGCTTTTTTATTACCAACAAGCGGTACAGTAATAGAACAACCCTTTTTGACTGCTTGTGGAGAAAATTTACTTGTAATTGCTTCAAGCACATCTAATTTTATTTTTTCTATAGCTTTCTGAGCTACTATTTTATAGTCTGAATTTAATGTTATACTCATTTTTTATTATTCCTTTTATTTATCAACCAACTTATTTTAATTATTTTTTTAGGGACAAAACTATTTCCTGAAAATAGTTTCCCGGTATATTAATACTCAATATTATATGATTTTGTCAACCCGTCCTAATATTGTCTATATTTAATTCTATGTTTAGTCCTTATTAGATTGTTTTGCCAACCTAACGGATCCACTAAAATTTATACTATATTATTATTTATGTGTTCACTTATATTTTATTAAGTCTACATAATAGAAATACAAGCAATAATTTGCAATATTAATTAGAATTAAATGGATAAAAAACAACAATTAATACAACTATATAACCGTCATATATAGCCAAAGCTTTTTAAGACATACTTAATTCATCTTTTTTACTATATTATATTTTTGTAAACGTTCCTGTTGAAAGATTGGCAGTACAAGTTGTACCATTTCCCGTAAGAGTAATGTTACTACCGGATCTACTACTATTCATTCCAGCAGATAAATTACGCATGAATGCACCTAGATCTTTAGGGCATCCACTTCCACAACCGAATGTTTTGGTGGTATCACAAAATGAAACAGCAAGTCCTTGACGTTCATGTTTATCATTAATTCTTCCTAAAGAATACTCAAACATCATAAAGCGTTTTGGACTTCTTACATTGTTGGCTACTCTTTTGCTATCATCATAATTTTGTTCAGGAGAAATACTATCCCAAGCACTTGGATTTTCTCCTCTTTCATAAGCAATCCAATCATATCCACCACGAGCAACTTTGATTGATTTAACATAACCTTTCAAGAATAGTTCCCATGCTACAAAATCATCCACGTTTAATTGTTCGCCTTTCTTTCTTTCTCCATTATTATAGTCTTTTAAAAATTCTACTATTTTAGCTCCCATCACTCCTGTAATATATTCTACCTTGCTTGAGTGAATTCCAATAGGAGACATGGTATACTTACACATAGCTTCAGCAACTTTTTGAGAACCAGCTCCATCAACATTCTTTTCTGCTTCAAGGAAAGATACCCACAATGGATTATACTCTTCTAATGCAGGCATAATATCAGAGCAAATCTTATCAGCATGGTTTACAATATAACTAGACCATGTTTGGTTAATGTCGTGTTCACAGCATTGCATACATAAAATTGGTTGAATGCCCATTGACTTCATTTTTGCAAGCCAAGTTTTTCTCAAATTAATTTCGTTTTGATCAACTTCTCCACCAATCATTTGCCTGTTTTTATAGAAAGAAACCATTCCTGCATTTCCACCACCACCATTTAGCATAAAGACAAATATGGAATCTAATCCCAATGAAATAACTTGATCAAGATATTTTTGACGCATGGCATCTGTAATTTTGTCTCCAAAAAATTGCATAGTATTATCTAACCCGTCAGGAGAATACTGCCCTTTCAAAAGAAATTGGCAAGTGAAAAATTTACGATTGCCTTCCCAAGGTTTTGGACCATTGCTGCTACTATTATTACCACTATTAATACATAAAATAGACTTAATTAAATTCCAAATAGTTGTGAAAATACTCATGTTTTTCTCCTTTTAGTTTTTTATTAACTATTTTATCATTCATAGTTTTTTTTAAATATCCTTTCTTCTTTTATTTTTTTATAATTAAATATTGTAAAAATGTGTATATTCTATATAATAATAAAATTATTGACATTATTTTATAATATGGTAGTCTTTTAACAAATAGGAGAAAAACTGTGAATATTAAAGACATTAAAGAACAAAAATACATTATGTTTGAAGCAATTTCAGGATCAAGGGCATATAATTTGGCCATTGATACTCCAGAATATTCTTCTGATACGGATATTAGGGGTGTATTTAAGGTTCCAAATGAAATGCATATGTCTTTGTTTGATCCTCCCGAGGAAGTTGCAGATGATAAGCAAGATGTTAAATATTATGAACTTAGAAAGTTTTTTAAACTAATACAAGATGGGAATCCAAATATTCTAGAAATGGCATTTTTACCAAAAGAATGTATTAAGAAATGCACTCCGGAAATGGAAATGATAATTGCTAACAGAAATCTTTTTATTTCTCAAAAGGCTTACTTTACGCACAGCGGATATGCTTATGCTCAGTGGGAAAAGTGTCGTGGTCAAAATAAACTAGTTAATAACCCTTGTCCAAAAGATCCACCAAAGAAAGAAGATTTTTGTCGCATTATTCCTTTGCCTCTTTGGGAAAATTATTCTCCAAGAAAGTGCGGGTTCAGATCTGATATGTCTAATATAGAAACAATATATGATTTAGACATGATTAAATTTATAATGAACACTCCATGCAGACCAATAGAATATTGCCGTCTTTCAAAAGTATATGACTTATCTAAATTTCATGTTGCTGCTTTGGAACATATTCCTAACACCTATAGACTTTATTATTATGGAGATTCTTCCAAGGGGGTTTTTAGAGGAGACCAAATGTTGGTTTGCGAATCTATTCCGCTTGACGACGAAAGAGATAGATTTGTCGGTCTTTTACAATATAGCGAAGCTGAATTTGAAAAAGCTCACAAAGTATGGAAAAACTATTGGGATTGGGTTAAAAATAGAAATGAAGCAAGATGGATTATTCAAGAAAAAGGTGTAGTTGATTATGACTGTAAAAATATGATGCATTGCATGAGACTTCTTTATTCTGGAAAAAATATATTGACAAAATCTGAGCCAATTGTTAGATTTGAAGGAAAGCAAAGAGAATTCTTGATGGATATTAGGAGAGGAAAATACGACTATCAAACATTAATAAAGATAGTTGAAGAAGAAATGGAAGGATTGAAAAGGTTGAAAGAAACAACAAAAATTCCTCATACTGTAAACCACAAGGCAATTAATCAGTTATATCTTGAAATCATAAAAAAATAAACATAATAAGGAGAAACAAATGAGTATTTATTGGAATGAAAGAAACGAAACTCCGAAAGTTGCACCCATATTAATTCATGTTGGAATATTTATTCTAATAATAACGTGTTTAGGAATGTGGGGTTGTCCTCGTTGGAATGTGTACCAAAAACGCCTTGAGGGTCAAGCTCAATTGGCTCATGCTCAATCTGCCAAGGAAGTTGCTGTGGCAGAAGCCAAAGCTAAGATGGAAAGTTCTGAGCTTTTGGCTAAAGCAGAAGTATTGAGAGCAGAAGGAGTAGCCAAAGCAAACAAAATTATTGGAGAAAGTTTACACAACAATGAAGCTTATCTTCGTTATCTTTGGATTACTGATGTAGCTGGAGCTGGGCAACAAAAAACAGTAGTTTATATTCCAACAGAAGCTAATTTGCCCATACTTGAAGCAACACGCAATAAAGAACAAAAATAAGGAGAAACAAATGGGATACACATATGGACTTAATGAATATTATAAGGTCAAAAAAGACGGAGAATATCCTTGGCCATGCCTATCTGAAAAGGACAGAAATATAGAACTTTTTACGGATGATATTCTTACTAAAAGTAAAGATGGAACATTTATGAAAGAAACTGGAATTGGATGTTTTGGTATAGTTTTACGAGAAGATCAGGTTGAATTAATAAAAAAACCGATTAGACTTCAAATAATATAAGGAGAAAAACAAATGGGCTTTTATGTAAATCCACCAAATGAAGAAAAAGAAACTTTTTTGTATAGAGAAGGACTTGAAGTTCCGGAGGCAGATTGGGGAAATATTCCAAAAGATCTTATTCCTGTTATTTTAATTAACAATGGAATGTTTTCTGCAGCTGGAATTGCTTATGATGAAAAAGAATATAATGTTTTTACTAGTAAGGAAGATAGGAGACTAAAAAAGATATTTCTTGTGAAAAAGTCAAAGTTAAAAGAAATAGGATGTGATTTTCCTGAATCTATTAATGAATAAAAAATAATTGCCAATATTTTTGATTGTTATTTGTTTACTGAAATAAAGATTATTTTTTCAAGATAACTATGGTAAAAATCTGATGCAAAATTTAGAATTATATGTTGTTCAAAGTAAAGATGGAAAATGGCTTAGGAGAAAGGGATACGGTGGTAGTGGAACATGCTGGGTTGATAACATAAATAAGGCACGTATTTACCCCAAAATTGGTGGAGCCAGATCTATGGTTACTTGGTGGGCCAATAATTACCCAGATTATGGGATTCCGTTAATTGTAAAATTGACAGTTTCTGCTACTGAATTTATTGATGAAAGCAAAAGAGTTGAAAAAGCTAAAAAAAGTAGAGAAAAGAAAGAAATTGCTTATAAAATTATTCGCAAACAGGAAGAAATGAAACGACTAGAGGAACAAATAAAAAATGCAGAAGAAGATTTAAATAAACTAAAAAGTAATTAATTGATAATTAGAAATATTTTTTTTTAAAAAATAAACAAGTTGATCAACCATTGCACTAAATGTGAAAATATGAGTACAAAAATATATGATGGTTTTATGTTTGTTCCTAAAAACATAGCAGTTATAAATAAAAAAAATCAGGAATTTAGACATAAAATTGATAAATATATTACTAGTGAATTCAATAAATTTTCTGCCGCTATTGCATCAAATTTTATAGACAATTGTTGCTGTGGTATAGAAAATAATGAAAAAAATACATCCCCCTTTTTTTATGCATACGAATATTTACTGCAAGAAACTAAAAAAGTAAAAATTTCTCCAGAAAGGAGCCTTTTTGATTATTCCTGTTCTGCCACAGTTCATTTGTATAAAGATACATTTTACGGAATGCTATTTTGTGATAATAGAAAAATTAATGAAATGTGGTTTCAACAAGAATGGATAAAAAAATTCGGTTATTGGAACAATACAGACCCTCTTGATGGAATTAATTATAAAGATTGGGAGAAAAGAGGAAAAATTTGGGATAAAATATTGAAAGATTTTAATTATGTTCCAAGCATGAACGGTTTTACTGCAGAATTAACAAGAGATATGTCTTATTATGTTCCATTTAGTGTTGAACTTATAATTCCTTTCATTCCAAGTTATGATAAAAGATTGCATAAAATATCAGAATATTATTTATATAAAGAATTTGATCAACTTAAAGATGTTCCTAAAGAGTATCTTTCTTTTGAAAATTGGATTAAAGAAGGTAATCCTGGGTTTGAAAAGTTTATTGAAATAAAGAATAAATTTGCCCAAAAGATTCCTAAAGAAATAACCAAGGAAATGTTGTTGGGAAAATAAATTACAAAATCACTAAAATTGTTGGGCATGTTCAACCAAAGAACTGATAGCCATTAAAATAGCAGCAGGAGTAAAACAACATGACAGACATGGAAATATGGGAACACGGAGAAAGACCAAAAGCAAGCCACAAACAGTTTTATTCTGATTTTAAAACTATTAAATCTTTTGAAAAAAATGGTTATCACGTAGACTATCAACTTAATCTTGCCAATAGACGCAGAATTATTGAAGTCCCACAATTTGTGGATGAAGAAGTTAAATATAAAAATTTTTTAACCAATTGTATTTATCCAGACGGTGGTTGTAATGCGATTAATGGAATGATATTTTGTAGCTTTGGTCACATGGATTGGCAAATCCCTTCAAAAAAAGATAAAAAATGCAAACAAATAAATCAATAAATTTGAAAAGCGACCTTGGAAAAGCTGCAAAAAAACTCATCAAAGCAGCGTTTGATTATTGGAATATTTATCAAAAAGAAATTGGTCCATCTGCTGTGGTTTGGGTGGAAGACGACAATGGACATTTTGTTTTATTCACGCGATCAGAACATAAGGAATCCATTATGTATAATGCTAATAGAGAAACAAGACATCAACCAGTCTTGTTTTATCCATTTACAAAAAAATAGAGCTAATAATTGTGATTTAAATAATTGCATAAAGTGGTAGAATAGAAGTTAATACTTGACAAATCTATTAATGTCTGCTACATTGTATTTAAAGAATAAGTAAGGAAACCTTTAAAGAATGTAGTCAAAATATGAATAAGTTTTCATTAAGTGGGCATCCCCAAATAAAGTCTGGTTTTATTTGCGAACAGATTAGCGAAATTGAAAACAGAGATAAGATTTTTGATAACACAATTATTGCAGATATAAGCGAAGACGACATGGTTATTTTAGTGTGCCCATTTCCAGTTAATATATCATGGATAATGCTGGAGTTGGGAATTTCATCTAGTAAATCTGATTTTCGCAGGAAAGTGTCAGAGAAGTCAGTGAAAGTTGGCTTAAACTGGGATAGTTCAAAAGTTATTTCTTCTGACATTGCAATACCTGTCGGCACTCGCGAAATTTCCGTTAAACTAAAAAACAAATGGTTGGAATTATTAAACGCCAATATTCTTCAAAATAGTATTGACAAAACAACTAACATCTGATACATTATTTTAAAGAATAAGTCATAAACCATTTAGGAACAAAACCATGAAATCAGTTCAAGATAGGATAGATTATCTCAAAAAATGTGCCAAACTGTATGAAACCAATGGAACTTCTCCTATTACAGATGATGAATATGACAAGGAATATTCTGCTCTAAAAGAACTTGACCCCACAAATGATTTTTTTAGTGAAGTTGGTGGAATAGAAGAATCTGTCTATGGTACTAGGGTTAAACACAAATATATTATGGGATCTCTTAACAAAGATCCAAACACAGATGAGTTTGCAAAATGGTTTGAGAAAACATTCGGTGATAAGTTAGACAAACTTATTCTTGTTGTTGAATTAAAAGTTGACGGAAGTTCTTTTTGTCTTAAATATCAAGACGGTAAGTTTATTCAGGGGGTTTCTCGTGGAGATGGAGTAGAAGGGTTGGACTATACAAGTAACGCTCGCTTTATTAAAAACGTTCAAGAAAAAATTAGTAGCCAAGGATATGTAGAAATTAAGGGTGAAGTTTTCAAAAATAGACAAGATTTTTATAAAAATTGGGCAAATCAACTTATCAACGGAAGGAATCCAGCCAATCCTAGAAATTTTACTGCAGGAGCTATTAACCAGAAAGATCCACAAGAAACAAAACGCAGAGGATTGGAGTTTATAGCCTATGATGTTCGTGGTGTAGACTTTAAACAAGAAGTTGAAAAATCAAAGTTTCTTGAATATAATGGGTTTAAAACCTTGAGGGACGAAACTAGTTTGATTGTTTGTAAAGGCAAGAAAGTAGAAGATGTCATAAAAGAAATTAATAAATTTATGAACCAAGTAAAGAGGGAAGACTTGCCTTTTGATGTTGATGGGATTGTTGTTAAAATTAATGATCTGGAATTAGTAGAGTCAATGGGTACAACAGATGAAGGTAAAAGACTCAAAGCTAATAGGGCAATAAAATTCCCAACAGAAAAAAAAGAGACAATCTTGGAAGGCGTAGAATGGAGCATTGGTCGCACAGGTTCTTTGACCCCTGTAGCATTGTTAAAACCAGTTCATATTGCTGGTACAACAGTTCAAAGATCAACTATCCATAACTTAAAGGAAATGACGCGACTTGGCATTACCAATTTGGGCACCAAAATTGTACTGGAGAAAGCAGGAGATATTATTCCCAAAATAATTGAAGTAGTAGAACAGGGCAAGGGGAAAAAAATAGAAATACCAGATACTTGCCCTGCTTGTGAAGGAGAATTGGAATGGGATGATACAGAAACCACAAAACATTGCTATAATGACGCTTGCCCAGCACAGGTTGACAGATGCATAGAACATTGGTTTAAAAAAATAGGAGTTCTTGGTATTGGTCCAGGAATTATTGAAAAATTAACATCTGGAGAAGAAAAAGAAGGCTACATACCACTCAGGAATGTTGCAGATATGTATTTATTGTGCAATCTGTCTAACATATATCAGCCCGACGGCCCAGCAGTGTATAATGAGATTTTTGGCAAGAAAGCCTTTGCCAATATTGTTCAAGCTGTTAATTCTGTTAAGGAGCTTTCATTAGCAGATTTTATAGAAGCTTTGGGAATAGGCAAGATAGGCAGAATGAGTAAAGATATTACAGCCATAGCTCCTACAATTAAAGATATTGACAAATTAAAAGTAGAAGATATAGTTAAAATTCATGGATTTAAAGAAAAGAAAGCTAATTCTTTTATCAATGGATGGAAAAAGCAAAGGGATCAAATAGATAGATTATTGAATAGTTACATAACAATAAAAAAGGATAAAGAAACAATGTCAAAAAAACTAAATGGTAAAAGCTTTTGCATTACTGGAACATTAAGTAGTTCAAGAAGCAAATTTCAAGAAATGATTGAAGAAAATGGGGGAAATTTTTCTTCTTCAGTTTCAAGCAAATTAAACTATCTTATTTGTGGAGAAAAGTGCGGTTCTAAGATGGATAAGGCTTCTGCCCTTGGAGTCACATGCATATCAGAAGAAGAATTTATGAGAATGATAAAATAATGAAAACGATGATAAAAAAATCAATGTGTAGAAGATATATTTTGGAATATGCTAAAAAAAACAGAAGTCATATTTTTACTAGAGTTGATCCAAATGTTTATTTTCATTTAGACGCTAAAATTAGGGAACATATTATTAATATTGTTTCTAGTCAGCCATCAAAAGGAAAAACCATTTCAATATAAATGACATATAAAAGGATAAATATGATATGATTGAAATAAGAAAATGTGTCAAAACAGTAATTACTTACGAAACAGACATATATTCAGTTGATGGTAATAAGAATATTAATATTTATGTTAGCAAACAAAATAATAAGATTCAAAGTTATCAAATTCATTGTAATAAAATGCCTTTTAAATCTGAAGACCAACTTGATAAAAATCTTTCATATTATTATTTTGATAAAAAGATATTTGATGAATTTAATGTCAAACATTTTACTGAAATAAAATTTAATGAATTTATTATTCCTTTTGACAAATTCAAGAATGAAAAAAAATTGGACATTAATAGAATATTGTGCCCATATTACGGTGGGCATATGGTTTTTAAAATAAAGGATCTTTACCCAATACCAACAGTTATGTATTTTGATTATTGCGGTG
>Ga0265297_10012471_pt1 | contig 10199 bp, 15 predicted proteins | sample Munlanlwell13791_FD_192502 | JGI IMG/M metagenome (GOLD analysis project Ga0265297, IMG submission 192502) | Leachate microbial communities from a municipal landfill in Southern Ontario, Canada - Leachate well 137-91 | ecosystem: Engineered > Solid waste > Landfill > Unclassified | place...
ACCCTTCCTAAAAAAGGGACTTTTAGCTCCCGTGCGATCTTCTCGCCTCCGCCTTTCTTAAAAATGTCTGTTTCTGCCTGGCAATGCGGACAAATAAACCCGCTCATATTCTCAATGATCCCGGCTACCGGTATCTTTATTTCTCTGGCGAATAGAATGCTTTTTCGCGCATCCAGCAAAGCGACATCCTGCGGCGTAGTCACAATAATGATCCCGCTGGCATTAGGAATTAACTGGCAGGCGCTTAAAGGCTCATCCCCTGTTCCCGGGGGCGAATCAATGATCAGATAATCCAGGCTGCCCCAATTCACATCGCTTAAAAATTGCCGGATTACCGCGGCTTTAGCGGGCCCGCGCCAAATTATCGGCTGATCGGGATCATGGCCCAAAAGAGCAATGCTCACCGCCTTAAGATTATCGCTAACTTCAACCGGCTCTATCCCGGATTCAAAAGCGCGTATTGATTGTTGTTCTATCCCTAACATTTTCGCGATATTAGGCCCGTGAAGATCGATATCCAAAATACCGGTCATCTTGCCGGTAAGAGAAAGCGCGTAGGCAAGATTGACCGCTACCGTCGTCTTCCCCACCCCGCCCTTGCCGCTCATGACAATAAAAGGATGCTTTATCTGGGAGATCTTTTCTTTGAGCCGCTTTTCCTGCTCTTGCAGGTCATGACTATTCATTTGGGCCATCCAAATATCTCCTTAGTTAATTCGCGAGTAAATAATCCGCTATCGCCCGATAAAGCGTACTGACCGCGAGTATCGAACAATGCAGATGATCATCCGGCAGGCCTTTTAATCGCCTGGTAACTTCTCCCGCTGAAATACCCAAGGCTTCGCTGACAGTCCTGCCGTAAGCCAAATAGGCAACCATCGCGGCACACGCCCTTGTGGCTCCGCAGCCATCTGTGTAATATTTGATATCGCTGATCTTTTTATCTTCTATGACCAAATAAAACTCCATAGAGTCCCCGCATGGCCCTTTTAGATAAGACGAGGCGGTAGGATCGTTCATCCTGCCGAAGAATTTCGGGTCATTCAAGAGATTAATGACTTTTTGAGGATAGCCAAAAGTCTCTTCCTTGTTCCCCGGATTTTTCATATAGATCCCCCGTATATTTTTATCTATAAAAAAGCATGCTCATTCTTATCTTCAAACCTGGGTTCTTTCCGGGCGCCAACCGGAAGCTTAGATTCCCTGATAAACGCCTTAAAATCCCCCAGCTGCACGCATTGTCCGTTTGGCTCACTTGAAAGAAGATACTGTTTCTGAATATCCAAATTTTTTATAAATTTTTCTTCGCCGGAGTAAGCCGAAACAAAATCCATCCCTTTTTTTGTTAAAACAAAAACGGGGATTTCCCGGGAAAGCTGCATTATAGCCGAAGGCCCGATCATCCGGCGAATATCTAAGGAAGCGCAGCCCCAGACCAGATCAGCATGGTCGCGTATCATCTTGACTTTATCCTGGGCTATACCAGTGGTGCATACCGCCAGGGAGATTATTTTAACTTTATTTTGTTTTTCTAATACGCGCAATATTTCCAGATCTTCGGCTGAATGACCGCATACAGTAACAGCGATAATCTTCTGTCCCGCGCCGATCGCTTCCTGGACGCCCCGCGCCTGGTCAATAAGCGCGTTTTCAAATAACACCCGGCAGCCGGAAGCTTTGAGCTTTTTGATGATCCCCCTAATGGGCGAGGTCAGCAACAGGCTGTTCATTCGAGCGCCGATACCCTGGGCAATTTCCGGTTTTTCCGCGATAACCGTTCCCGCCCCCTCACAAACCATCACTGCCGCGTCGATAGCCTTTTTTTTTAACGCGAAACTGATCATCTCCGATGCGCCATACGGTATCGCGACACGATCGGACGAAATTTTCCTTTGATCAGTGAAAAATCCATGGTCTTTTATTTTTAATTCGACCGCATTTTTTATAGCTTTTTTAATAGCTTCCTTGTCATTGCTCCGGATACCGCTAAAATCCTTATATAAATGCTTCGCCAGCGGGCAAAAAGTAAGCGTTGGCTCGGTAATATTGATCACCTTCCCGTTAGAAACACTCACAAATGATGAAAAGTATTTCAGGACATGAATATCCCGGTTATCCATAGGATCCTTATTTTAATCCCGGAGTTTTTCCCAGATCCGGCAGATCTCGTCTTTAACCGCCGAATCCTTATACTCAATTATAGTCTTACCTTCGACCATCGATTCTACAACTGTTTCGTCAAACCTGACCTTGCCGATAACCGGTATCCCGTTATCTGAACAATATTCTTCTATCTTCCGGGACATATCCGGGTTTAGATCATATTTATTAATTATCAGCCGGGCCGGCGTATTGAAATGCCTGGTTACTTCAATAACCCTGGAGGCATCATGTAAACCGGATAACGTCGGCTCAGTCACTACGACCGCGCAATCTATCCCGGAAAGCGACGCGATAACCGGACATCCTATCCCCGGGGCTCCGTCAATGATCACCCAATCGAAATTTCCTTTCTCCGCCAGTTCTTTTGCCTGTTTTCTTACCAGAGAAACAAGCTTGCCCGAATTCTCCTCAGCGATCCCGAGTTTAGCGTGCACCATTGGGCCAAAACGCGTTTCGGAAATAAACCACTCCCCGGCAAGATTCTCTTCCATCTTGATGGCGCCTACCGGGCAAATATAGCTGCAAAACCCGCACCCTTCGCAGGAAACGGGATCGATCACAAAATTCTCGCTTATCGCGTTAAACCTGCAGGCCGCGATACACTTTCCGCATTGCTGGCAGACCTTCTTATCAAGCGCCGCGCTTAAGCCGCTTCTAAAGTCATGGCGCTCCTTAATCCTTGGCTGCAACAATAAATGCAGATCTGCCGCGTCCACATCGCAATCAACCATAACCTTATTTTTGGCTAAAGAAGCGAACGCCCCGGTAATTACTGTCTTACCCGTGCCGCCTTTTCCGCTGATAACAACTATCTGCTTCATAATTTAGCTTCCTGATCGGATCTCCAGCTATATTTTCCCATAGACATCCTGAGCCGCTAAAACTATGGGAAACATAGTCGGGGCGCTGGTCAAGTAAGGATGGGTCGCTACCTGCAAAGTCTCCAATTCTGTAGCCGACATCCGTTTTTGGATCGCGACGCCTATGATGTTTATCATTTGCGCGCACGACATACCGCAGCTTACCTGGCCTCCCAGGATGATCCCCGACTGTTTTGAAAAAATTAATTTTATCTTCCCTTTGCATGCACCCGGTAACGTCGCGGGATGCTTATCAACCCCGTCAATACTGCCCACGACGATCTCAAAACCTTCCTCACGGGCCGTTCTCTCGGTAAGACCGGCTGATCCCAGGACCAATCCGTCAATATAAGTAGAATAAATGGCGATCGTGCCTTTATTCTCACGGATAACTTTGATCTGATAAAGATTTGCTCCCGCGATCCTGGCTTCAGCCGTTGCTGTAGAAGCCAACATTACCGGAATCGCTTTACGCGTATAAAAATCTCTTTTACAGGCGCAATCCCCGATCGCGAAAATATCCGGATCCACTGAGGCGCGCATATACTCATCGGTTAAAATACCTTTACAGGCCCCAATCTCCAAACCGGCGTCTACCGCCATCTTTACATTCGGCCTTGAGCCTGCGCCAAGGATAATCCCCTCCACGGGAATTTCTCTGCCGTCGCTAAATCTTACCTTTTCAACTTTATCCTGGCCGATTATCTCTTCAACCTTTGTATTCGTTAGAACAACGACGCCTTTTTCCTTTAAACGCGCCTCGGCCATTTGTGAAAATTCCGTATCAAATGAATTGGCCAGTAAGTGAGGCAGCATTTCTACCAAAGTAACATTGACCCCTTTTAGCTTAGAAAGTTCATCGGCAAATTCCACTCCGATAAACCCTCCGCCTATTACCAGAACATTTTTACAGCGCTTGATCTGTTCTATAACGCCCTTCAAATACCCCATTTCTTTATTGATCGGGTAAACTCCTTGCTTATCTATCCCTTTAATCGGCAAGATCAACGGAATTGAGCCGACTGCTAAAACTAATTTTTCATAAACATAGCTGTTTTTGCTTTCTGTCTCTATTGTTTTTTCTTTCCTATTCAACTTCAAAGCCCTATCAACCACTAGCTCAACGTTGTTCTTTTCCAAAGGAGCCATCCCTAATTTATTCTCATCGGGATTATTGAGACTGGCGAACATATAAGGGATCCCGCACGGGATCACCCCCTCCGAAACATCCTTGATCACCATAATGCTCTTACCGGGATAGTATTTTCTCGCGGTTACAGCGCAAACTACTCCCGCGGGACCGCCGCCAATTACTATAATATCTGTCCTTTTAGGCATACTCCTCCCTTTTAGATTTTTTCTTCAAGTAAAAACAAAAAACTAAATACCTTTTGAATTCAATACTTCCACTATCTTTTTACCGAAAGCGATTGAAGACTCAACGGAATTCCCCGTTATAAAAGGCCAATCAAATTCAACTTTGGGGTTGTCCCGCGTTGCCTGGGGATCTCCGATACAGCGGCCTCCGGGCCCTACCGCGTCCCTGGCGATATCTTCCAGGGGATACAGAAAACCCGCGTATACCGCGTCTGTTCCTTTGTTATCTTCCGTAGCGCCCCATAGTTCCAAAGTAACGTTATCCTCGAAATCCCAGGCCCGGGGATGGCAGACAACTCTTTTCCCTTTGATGATACTGTGATAGGCGTCTTTAGGGTCCCTTATCCAAATAAGAGCCGCCGTAGCATAACAGAGTGTCGCTATCAGTTTATTGGAATAATAGGCTTCGTAGATCAGGCCCCGAAAGTACTTGTTGGGAGCCAGATCCATCATCGCTCCCAAACCGCCGGTGCCCACGATAGCATCGTAATCGGACATTTTTGCGTCAGATAGCTTAATGGGATGGGCCCATTCATCACTCTGGACTAACTCTTTTGTCCGGTCACAAACAAACTTAGGATTTACTTTTGGGTTTAATCCCGGCAATTTTTTAAGCATCGGATCGATGAAATCCGGATCAACGCTTATTTTTAACGGTAACGGCTTTTTCCCCTGCGGAGTTGCCAATGTCACGTCCAATCCCGCTTTTTTTAATTCATCCCAGGGCCCCTGCAATTCCTCTGCCCACACCCCAAAATTCGTAGCGCACACTAAAACCTTCTTGGCCATAGCCTCCTCCTTTGTTGTGAACCTTTTACCCTCGATTATCAACTACCCTTACTCAGCCTGTAACATCACGCACAAACCGTAGATCACAGCGATACCGTTTTCCCCGCAAAACTCTATTACCCTTGGGCTTTCCGCGCCGGGTTGGAGCCATACCCGCTTGATGCCTTTTTGCAGGCATTCTTTTAAAATTTTTTCAGTCGCCAAAGGAGGAGTAACTATATCAACAACATCCACGATATGGGGGATATCGCTTATACTTTTGTAACAAACCCTGCCTTCTATCTCGCTCAAATTAGGATTGACCGGAAAAACCTCATAGCCTCTTTTGATCAAATGCAGTAAAATTTTATAAGCAAATTTCTCTTTATTCCTGAAAGAACCGACAACGGCGAATTTTTTTTGTTTTAGAAAATCCTTAACCAAGTTTTCCATGTTCCTCTTTCTTGGCAGAGATACTGCCCAGGATCTGTTCATATAACTGTATAAAATCTGCCCTATATTCCGGGAACGCCTCAATTATAGGCTCTCCCTTGGAATAAGCCATAGCGATCTCTTTCTTAAATGGTATCCTCATCAATACGGGTATATTTTCCTGCCGGCAATATTCTTCGGTCTGGTTATTCCCTAAATCGGCGCGGTTGATCACTACCCCAAAAGAGATTTTAAGTTTTCTGAGCACCTCGACCGCTAAAATCAGGTCATTTAAGCCAAAAGGCGTCGGCTCGGTTACTAATATGCAAAAATCGCTGCCTCTAACTGATGCCACTACCGGACAAGAAGTTCCCGGAGGAGCGTCAACAATGACGGTCCGGGCAACATCTATATATTCCCTAACCTGGCGGATCAGAGGCGGCGACATCGCCTCTCCGATATTAAGACGGCCATGGATAAACTGCATATTGCCTCTCGCGCCGATCTCAATCGCGCCGATCTCTTTATCAACTTCTTTTATGGCCTTTTGAGGACAAAGCGAACTGCAGGCTCCACAGCCATGGCAGAGATGCGGAAAGATCAAAATGCTCCCTTTTTTGCTATCGCTGGCCGGTAAAACCGCGATGGCATGATAAGCGCAAACATCCCGGCATTTACCGCAATAAGTGCATTTTGCTTCATCAACTTCAGGCACGGGAATAGTTGCTTTCTTTCCGCTGCTAATACACGGCTTTAAAAATATATGCGCGTTGGGCTCTTCCACATCGCAATCGATGAACTGCGCATTGTCTATGGATAAAGCCAAATTAACCGCGATCGTAGTCTTTCCGGTACCGCCTTTTCCGCTGGCAATTGAGATGATCATATTAATTGATGATAAGCTATTAAAACTTCCTGGAATTCACTGCTGGCCTTAGTAATATTGAAACCTTTCCCGATCAAGTACCGTTCTGCATCGGCCAGAGTAGTCTTACCGGCCTCGTGTTTATTCCCTTGACTGGCATGGATCTTTTCCATTAATGCCATTCCTTCCCGGGTAAAATCGCTTAAAACCAGCTTCCCTTCAAAAGAAAGCAGGCGGATCAACTCATCAAGGACTTTATAGGGGTTGGCTAAATGATGAAGGGTATTTACCAAAAAAATAATATCGAAACTGTTATTTTCAAAACTCAGGCATTCTCCGTTTTCAATGCGAAAATCTGCCAGCTGGTCAAGCCCGAAATATCTTAAATTTAAACGCGCGAATTTCTGTTCTCGCTCAGAAATATCAAAAGTGGTAAAACTATATCCTTCTTTAGCTAAAGCAAGCGCAAAATGCCCTTTCCCGGTTCCCGCCTCCAATATATCGCCGTAAATGGGCTGGGCCTTTTCAATAATAAAGGCCCGTTCTTTATCTATATCACAACCAAAACTTTTATATAAAGCTTTGCGCTCTAGATATTGTTTATGATTCTCTAATGCTTCTTTATCCAAGACTACCGCTCACTCTCTTATCATTCTCATCCCGCACTTGGGGCAATCTATAGACGCGCAAGGCGTTCCTGCCTGATGCGCGGCCTTAGTCCCGCAACTCGGGCAAACACAATTTCCTCCTGGCCCTGCGCCTAAGCGGCTGTTGCCCATTCCGCCGCGGCCCCTGCCCATGCCCTTTCCTCTTCCCGGCCCCTGTCCAAGCGGCCCTGTCCCATCCCTAAACGGCATAACCATCACCTCCTAAAATTACCTTAAACAGCTCCGATCAAAGCCTGGCCTGCCTGACCTTCCCCAACCTCTTTTTCACTGTAATAATGAATACCCCGATGCAGGAATTGCGTTTCGATCTTACCCGGGTTAAAATGTTGCTTACAGGAATCCAGCGCTTTGCGTTCATCAAAATCACGGCAACAATAAACATCGATGCTGATGAAGTTCTTAAGGCTTAAAGTATGGATAACAACCGAGCTTTCAACCAACGGGACCCATCCGGACAAACCGGCTTTGTCGGGAAAACGCTGGTTATCGGTAAAAAAGATACTGGGCGGAGATTGTTTTTCCATTCCCAGGTCCGCTACGATAGTATCAAGGAATTGATAGCATAGACGCAGATCATCACAAGCCCCCGGCTTACAATCGTAGAGATCAAGAAGAAGCTCATACCCGAAAGCTCTTTGCTTAGCCCGCTCATACTTCTTAGCCATATTCTTACCTCCCGCTGTTCGCTAAGATTTTTACAAAAAAATGTTTCCTGTGTTTTTCCGCGCAAATTACCGCTTAATCGTGCTCTTCAAACATCTTATCTTGGGTCTGGTCGTTCTTCCTGATCCACTCAATAAGCATTGCCGCATGCTCTTTTTCTTCATTCATATTATGCGCGAGAAGTTTTTTAAGCGACTGGTCATCCGTTGCGTCTATCCTTTCCTGATAAAAATCGACTGCTTCAAGTTCTTCGCGCAAAGATTTTCTCGCTCTTTCCAGGTCAACGTGTTTAGGGTCCATCTTCTCTAACGGTTCGAAGAACGGCATTTCTCCCTCCTGTTCTAATTGTTCTTCCCGGGCATGCCGAATTTTGAACCCACGCTCGGCGCATCCGCGGCTTTATATTTTCCGTTTTTAAAGTTGTCTATCGCTTCTTTTACCGTCCCGGAAACTCCGGTAAATATGCTGATCCCGGCGGCCGACAATACCTGATGCGCGTTGGGGCCGATGTTGCCGGTGAGAACTGCTTTAACGCCCTTGGATACCAAAAGCTGGCCTGATTGAATACCGGCTCCCCCTTGAAACTGAGCGCTGGCATTCTCCTGCGCCTCAAAATTACCGGTATCCGTGTCAAAAAAGATAAAATTCTGGCACCGGCCGAAGCGCAGGTCAACCTTGGAATCCAAAGTCTTACCTTCCGAAGTGATACATATTTTCATCATTAGACCTCTCCCTTTAACAAGAACTGCCGCTATTGCCGTGATCTTTGCAGGCATCAAGGCCGCCCAGGGCGTTATTTATAAAATCATCCAGCGCTTTTTGCACATTGCCGGAATAACCGAATACCTCAATTCCAGCTTGAGCGAATTTTTGCTGCGCTCCCATACCCATGCCTCCGGCAATAACGTGTGTTATCCTGTATTGCAATATTTCATCTACCGCGGTACAGCCGCCTCCGCCATGTACCGCGGTATTAGGCACTATACGGCTACCGACAATCTTCTTTTTGTCCTTATCAATATCCGCGAGCAAAAAATACTTACACTGCCCAAAATGCGCGCAAACATTACCATGGACTCCATTTTCATCTTCCAGCACGACTCCCACTCTCATTTATACGACCTCCCTTTCGCGAAAAAATACCCTGCTTTTTTAAACCGCTTCTTTGGGCTCCTGAAGCTCTTGAATACGTGCGCGCGTATTATCAAGCTGTTCCTGTAAAAGATCGGCCTGACCTTTTAAAGCTCCTAATTCCTCTTCTTTGGATAAGGCCTGTCCATAAACGCCAAATGCCGGCATCCCTCTTTGCGCCCTCACCCAGCCCGGAAGTCCTGTAGCGTAGAAATTATTACGCCATCCTCTGCCTCCGCCTCTTCCTCCAAAAACCCCTCTTGCAAACCCCCTCCCTGTCCCCCCGGCAGGCATAACGCAATACCCTCTACCGCCGCCGGTCATCACTCCCTGGCCCCTGGGGCCTGTTCCGTCAAAACCTGGCATAACAACCACCTCCTTTTCTATTAATGAAAATGATTTCCATTAAAAGGTAAAAAAATATAGCGCTTACCCCTTCCCAGCGCATTGTTCACATACACCGTAAAATTGTATAAGGTGATTAGTGATCTTGAACTTATACTTCTGCTCTAATCCAGTTTCTGTCTGATTAAGAAGCTCGACTTCTTCATCAATAAAATCAGTGTAATCGATCACCTTATTGCATTGGGTGCAAACTAAATGATGGTGATGATGCGCCCCCTTAGGCCCTTGGGCAAACTCATATCGCGCCCGGCCATCGCCAAAATCAAGCTTATATACCATACCAAGGTCCGATAATACATCCAGCGTCCGATAAATAGTAGTCAAGCCTACGTTGGAATATTTGGGATGAACTTTCATATATATATCTTCGGCGCTCAGGTGACCTTCGGACTTGGATAGAATATCAAGAATGGCCTCACGGCTTAATGTAAGCCTGTAACCGCAATCCCTGAGCTTTCCCTGCCACCATCCGTTTCCCCGGCAATTACCTCTTGGCATTCATCTCTCCTTAATGAAACTGGTTTCCATTAACAATAATACCATACCAATGCCATCTTGTCAAGAAAATAATTAAAAACGCGGATGGTATTATAAATTAGATGGGGCGCGCTATAAGATAAGCGATGGATACTCTTCTCATCTTTAAACGCGCCCCTTAAATAGGTGGCGGCACTCCCGCTCACGATGACCCTTATCGGGTCATTTAACGCTCGCTTGAATGCCGCCATATTTTCCTTATCGAAAAATATGGTGGTGCGTATTGGAGAAAGTTAGAACCTGTCTCCAGCACTCACCGTTAAAATAATTTCAATCTTTGTCAATGTTCCGCGCGCGGAGCGCGCTCCCGTATTTCCCGTGCACCAGTCG
>Ga0265297_10012473_pt1 | contig 10198 bp, 9 predicted proteins | sample Munlanlwell13791_FD_192502 | JGI IMG/M metagenome (GOLD analysis project Ga0265297, IMG submission 192502) | Leachate microbial communities from a municipal landfill in Southern Ontario, Canada - Leachate well 137-91 | ecosystem: Engineered > Solid waste > Landfill > Unclassified | place...
AAAATCTTAGATCAAATTCAATATTTAATGAAAAAAAATTAATAATTTTAAAAAATGTTTTTTCTAATATAAAATTTCAAGAAAAACTTTTAGAAAACATAAAAAAAATAAACGGATCAAAAGATATTATTGTAATCTATGAACCAAGCAAGGTAGATCAAAGAATAAAACTTTTTAAATCTTTAAAAAATAGCGTTAAATGTCAGGAGTTTTCTTTGTTAACCGGATTATTGCTTAAAAAATGGGCAATACAAGAATTTAATAAATACAAAACGAAAATTTCACCTTATGTAATAGATGTTTTTTTAAGTTACGTTGGGAATGACTTATGGAAAATGGAAAATGAAATAAAAAAAATATCACATTTTAAAAACGGTCAAGAGGTTAAAATTGAAGACATAGAATTGCAAGTAAAATCAAAAACAGAAAATGACATATTTAAAACAATAGAGGCGTTAGCCTCAAAAGATAAAAAACAGGCAATAAAATATTTACAAAAACACTTAGAGGTAGGAGATAATATTTTATATATTTTTTCTATGATAGCTTATCAATTTAGGAATCTGATGATTTTAAAGCAATTGCAGGATAAAAATTTTTCATATGATATCATTGTTAAAAAAAGCGGATTGCATCCTTTTGTAGTAAAAAAAAGTATCTATATGACAAATAAATTTTCTATAGAGCAACTTAAAGAAATTTATAAAAAAATATTAAAAATTGATTTTGAGATAAAGACAGGAAAAATTGATCCAGAAGTCGCCTTAGAAATTTTTGTCGCTAAAATTTAAAGCAATAAAAAATGGCGATATGCGCCATTTTTTTATTTATTTTTTTCTAAAAGCTTTGTAAATCTAGATTTTCTGCGAGAAGCATTATTTTTTTTAATTACGCCAACTTTTGCTGCTTTATCAAGCGCGCTATAAATTTTAGGAAGAAGCCTTATAGCTTCATCATTTTTTTTGGCCGATATTAAAATTTTGATTTCCTTTACAAGTTTTTTGATACTATCTTTATAGATAATATTCCTTTCTTTTCTCGCAAGAGATTGCTTGATAGCCTTTTTAGCTGATTTTGTTATTGCCATATTTAATTGATTTATAAAATCATCATATCAGATTTGTGATTATTTGTAAAGCCTATAACTAAACATTGCAATAAAGCCGTCTAGTGATAATATTAAATAATATATTATCATCATTTTTATGAAAAACCCAGAACAAAATATACCAGAACCAAATCCAAATTGGTTTAAATTGCCCGACGAAGAAAAAAAAGCATATTACAATGCAAGGCTCGGAAAAAACAAAAAATTAGACGAAAAAAGCGTTTTGGACTCAAATACAGATTTAAGCCCAAACGATACTGTGGTTGATATAACAGAAACACAGAAACTTGTTAAGTCGGAAAAAGATGCAGTCAGTGATTTTTTAAATGGTTATAGCTCTGCCAAGGGCAGAAGAATAAGCATTGAGCAAAAGAAAATATTGCAAGAATCTATAGATTTTATTGATGCAAAAGATTTAAGCAAACAAAAAAAATTAATAGCTCAGATTATTAGTTCGAGAACAGAACAATTGCAAAATAAACAAAAAAGAGTTTTTAAAATAGCAGAGGCAGACACAAGAATTAGAGATTATATATCAAATATAGTTGAAATAAAAGATATTAGCTCTCAAGAAGCAGATATTTTTAAAGGATATCTTTTTGGTTTAAAGCAAAAAGCAAATGAGACGGGGAACTTTGAATTTCAACAAGAATCAGAAAGTCTTTTGCAAAAAATAGATAAAAAGAATAAAGAATCTAAAAACTTTTTAGAAGCTACTCTTGTGCCAGAAATAGAAAAGCGTGAATCTGAATTCCAAAAAACAGAAGAAAGAAAAGAAGAAAAACAACCACAATTAAAAGAAAAAGAAATTACGCCAAAAGATAAAATAGAAGCTCTTTATATTGCAAAACAAGGAATTGAATTAAAAATTTCGCAAGCAGAAGATTCAAAAACAAAAGAAAAACTCTTGAAAGAAAAAAAGGAATTAATGGAAATGATTATTGATTATGCGGAGCAATTACCCGAATTTAAAAATATAAAACGAGAAATTAATTTAGAAAAAGAAAAAGAATGGGAAAAAGGAATTGCTTTAAGCGGATATAAAAATTTAGATAACTATAAAAAATGGCATGAAAATATTTATTGCGATGAATTTATAAAAAACAGCAGTTTGTCTAAAAAACAAAAAGAAGATATTGCAAAAAATGGGAGTATTATTGTAAGCAATTGGCCAAAAACAATTGAATTAAATAAAAATGACATTGTAATTGCTATGAAAATGGGGATTAATATTAAGCAAATAAAAAGTTTAAATTGGTGGAATCCATTTTCAAAGAAGATAAAAGCCGGACAAAAGATTTTTGATGATATAGATAAATTTAATGAATATTTAGCGGAAAATAAAATAAAAGAAATTGATTCAGATGTTGAGCAAAGAATAACTGCGCGTAAAAATGAAATTATTGCAAAAAACTCAGATATTATTGTTGCTAATAAAATAGATAAAATAATTGAAAGTTTGCAAAAGAATGACAGTAAAAGCGAAAAATTAGCGCCAATTGAAGAAAAATTAACTATGTTAAATAAAATAGGAGATAGTTGGAATAAGGCTAATGAAATTTATAGGGCCCTTAAAGATAAAAATTGGAAAATAAAAACAGAATCAGAGGAATTGTTAATAGGCAATAATGCAAAAGAAAAGATGGAGTCAATGATGACCGAATTATCGGAAAGCGTAATAAAAACCGCCTCTATTCTCTCCGGAAGAAACTTAAAAAAAGAAGCAGAGGATATAACTGGTTATAAGCTTGATAAAAATTTAGAAAAGCAAAAAGAATGGAGGCAATGGCTTACCAATGAAGTTAAAAATATTTTTGATATTGTAAGTCGGGATATTGAAAAAGAAACTGGCAAAAAGATAACAGTAAAATTGAATAAGAAAAAATTATCTGATATTAATGCAAGAAATTTTAAGCAAGGCATAAAAAAGGGTTCGAAAATAAAACCATTAATTTATAGAGAAATTGTTGAAGAATAAATAAAAAGAAGGCGCTAATCGCCTCTTTTTTTATTTATTAAATCTCTGATTTTAGCAGCTCTTTCAAAATCTAAAATTTTTATCGCGTCTTTCATTTCTTTTTCTAAAAGTTTTTTACTCTTTTTTGCAGGAAGGTCGCTGATTGCAAAAAATTCTTCGCTAATATCTTCTTTTTGAGAAAGTCCCCAATCTCTAATGTCTTTTATTATAGCCTGAGGAATTATTTTATTTTTTTTATTATAATCTTCTTGTATTTTTCTCCTTCTGTTTATTTCATTGATAGCTCCTTTCATTGAAAATGTTTTTTTGTCTGCATATAAAATTATCCGGCCATTTATATGTCTTGCGGCTCTGCCCATTGTTTGGATTAATGTTGTTTTGTTTCTTAAAAAACCCTCTTTGTCGGCATCTAGAATTGCCACTAAAGCAACTTCTGGTAAATCTATGCCTTCTCTTAAAAGATTTATTCCGACTAAAACATCATATTTGCCTTGCCTAAAATTTTTTAAAATTTCTGGTCTTTCCAGTGTTTTTATTTCAGAATGAATATATTGAGATTTGATTCCTTTTTCCGCTAAATAATCAGAAATTTCTTCTGCTAGTCTTTTTGTTAAGGTTAAAACTAAAACCCTTTGTTTTTTTGCTATTTCTTTTTGGATTTCTTCAATTAAATCTTTAATTTGGTTTTCTGTTGGTTTAATCTCAATAGAGGGCTCTAAAAGCCCAGTTGGTCTTATTATTTGTTCTATTATGTTTTTTCCAGATTTTTTTATTTCGTATTCTGCTGGCGTAGCAGAAACATAAATTGTTTGGTTTTGTCTTTTTTCAAATTCAGAAAAAGTTAGCGGCCGGTTGTCCAGCGCCGATGGCAAACGAAATCCAAAATCAATTAATGTTTGTTTTCTTATTTTGTCTTGAATTGACATTGCTCTAATCTGGGAGTTTGTAATATGTGATTCATCAATAAAAATTAAAAAACGATTTTTATTAAAATGTATAAAATGGTCAATAAGTGAAAATGGAGCCGATCCTGGTTTTCTAAATTCCAAGTGGCTTGAATAATTTTCTATGCCCTGACACCAACCAGTTTCGCGCAACATCTCAATATCATAACTTGTTTTTTGTTCAAGTCTTTGGGCTTCTAATAATTTTTTTTGTCTTTTTAGTTCTATTAATCTTGTTTGCAATTCCAACTGTATGTTTTTAATGGCAATTTTTAATTTATTTTGTGGGGCCACCCAAAAACTGGCAGGAAATATTTTTATAGAATTATTTTTAATAAGATTATATTTTAAAACGGTTTCCGAGTTTGATTCTGAAATATTTTCTATTTTATCTCCTAAAAATTCTATGCGTAGTGTTCTTTTGCCCGTAATAAGGCTTATTTCTACCATATCCCCCCTGGCCCTAAAATGTCCGGATTTAAATTCAATGTCATTTCTTTGATACTGCAAAGTAGTTAACAAAAATAAAAAATCTTTTCTTTTCATTTTTTGTCCAACTTTTATTTCTACTGCCATATGTTCATAGCTTTCAGGAGATCCTATATTGTAAATACACGAAACAGAAGCAATAATAATCACATCTTTTCTCGAATTTAAATCTTGAACAGCTGCGTGTCTTAACTTGTCAATTTCTTCATTAATTTTTGCATCTTTTTCTATATAGGTATCAGACTGGGGAATATACGCTTCGGGCTGATAATAGTCATAATATGATACAAAATAATGAATAGCATTATTTGGAAAAAATTCTTTAAATTCTTGATAAAGTTGAGCGGCCAATGTTTTATTGGGAGAAATTATTAATGTTGGTTTTTGGATTTGTTGTATTACATTTGCTAAAGTAAAAGTTTTACCGGATCCTGTGACGCCTAAAAGCACCTGATCTTTTGTGCCAGATTTTAAATTTTTTACAAGTTTTTCAATTGCCTGAGGCTGATCTCCTGTTGGCTTAAATTTTGATTTTAACTCAAAATTCATATATCATATATTTAATGATAGCATTTCTTAGCGGAAAAATTATATTAAAACGAGATAAATTTTTTATTTTAGAAGTTAGCGGAGTAGGCTACAAGATTTTTATATCTCGTCAAACTCTATTGAAATTACCAGAAACCAGTCATCAGGTCAAGGTTTATATTTATCACGACATAAAAGAAGAGAAATCTGATTTATATGGATTTTTAACCTATGACGAATTAGAATTTTTTGAAGTATTAATGGATATTCGAGGAGTTGGACCAAGATCTGCTTTAGACATTTCTCAACTTGGCAGTTTAGATAAAATAAAAGAAAGAATTTTGCAACAAGACGAAAAAATTTTTGAAGGGATTTCTGGCATTGGATCTAAAAAAGCAAGCACCATAATATTAGAACTTACAGGAAAGATAAAAATGTTAGATAAAAAACCGATTTTAGACGAGGCTGAAAACGCATTGGTTCAGCTTGGATTTACAAAACAAGATGCAAAACAGGCTTTATCTATAATTCCAGAAAATATTAAAAAAACCGAAGAAAGAATTAAGTTAGCATTAAAAAATTTAGGAAGAAAAAATTGACAATTATATATAAAATGTGTAATGTTTGAATTAAATATGCTAAATATGGCTTTAATATATGCTATTTTAATTTTTAATTTTTTTTAACAAAAATTTTTTTTGTTATTAAAATTGTTCATTGTTTTTTAGCAATTCTCTTGCAAGGAAGATGTTATTATGGCTGGAAACAAAAGATTGTTTCGCGTGAAGGCTTTTAATGTAAAAAGAGATCGCTATAACCCTTCTAAATGGACAGCTGAAATAAAAATTAAAATTGGGAAATGGGAGCATTGCAAATGTTCAGAAGGTAGCGGACCAATGAATGCTTTGGAAAATACTTTACGCGATGCGCTTTGGGTTGATTGGGGCAATCAAATAAACCTAATTGACATTTTTTATCCTTATAAAAAAATAGAAGAGCCTATTAGTAGATCAAAAATATGGTCAAAATTTAAAGCGTTGACAATTTTGTACCAAGAGTGCATAAAAAATAAAAATATTTTACTTAAATCTGCGTAAGATTTTATAGATTTTTATTTTTTATTTAATGCCGTAGCTTGCTACGGCTTTTTTTTATCGTAGTTTTGTGATAAATTAAACGCAATGAATATTAAACAAAAAATAAAACAATTTATTCCCTCTTTTTTAATCTCAATTTATCACTATAAATTAGCGCTACTTGGCGCTTTGATTTATAGATTTCCTGGTTATAGTAAAAAAATAAAAATTATAGGAGTAACAGGCACTAGTGGAAAATCAACAACAACAGATTTAATATGTAAAATTTTAGAAGATGCCGGATATAGGATTGCGTCATTTTCAACTATTAGATTTAAAATTGGACAACAGGAATGGAAAAATGAATTAAAAATGACAATGCCGGGTCGAACGAAAGTGCAAAAGTTTTTAAGACAAGCAATAGCCTCTAATTGTCAGTTTGCAGTTTTAGAAATTTCATCAGAAGGCATTAAGCAGTTTCGTCATAAATTTATAAATTTTGATACAGCTGTTTTTACTAATTTAACCCCTGAGCATATTGAATCGCATGGAGGTTTTGAGAATTATAGAAATGAAAAATTAAAATTATTTTATTCTACAAAAAATATTCACATAATAAATGCTGACGATAAAAATGCAGAATATTTTTTAAATATTCCAGCTGATAAAGTAATAAAATTTTCAATTCAAGATAATAAAAAATATAGACTTAATTTAAAAATAATAGGAGAGTTTAATTTAATGAATGCCTTAGCCGCTTTAACTGTTTGTAAAACCTATGGAGTTAGTGAAAATATTTGTAAAAAAACTTTAGAGATTGCGACAGGAATTTCAGGTAGAATGGAATATGTTTCAAAAAACCCTGATGTTGTTGTTGATTATGCGCATACTCCCGACCAACTTGAATCTGTTTATAAGAGTTTGAATGAAAAACCTTTAATTTGTGTATTGGGCAGTTGTGGGGGCGGGAGAGATAAATGGAAGCGACCAGTGCTGGGAAAAATTGCCAAAAAATATTGTAAAGAAATAATTATTACAAATGAAGATCCTTATGATGAAAATCCAGAAGATATAATAAACCATATAGCAGAAACAACGGGGGAAAAAGCGAGGAAGATATTAGATAGAAAAGAAGCCATAAAAGAAGCAATAAATATTGCAAAATCAGATGATGTGGTTGTAATTACTGGCAAGGGTTCCGAACCTTGGATGTGTGTAGAAAATGGACGCAAGATTCCATGGGACGACAGGGAAACAGTAAAAAAAATATTAAACAAAAAATAAAATGAGAATACAAGATATACAAAGTTTGGCAATTAAAATGGGAATGGATGCGGATTTTCGTGGAGCGGAAGGTGTGCAAAAATTTTTGGAAAACAAAAAGAATAAATTTGAAAAACTTTCTGAATCTGCAAAAAAAGATTTTGACAAAGATGCTTTGGAAAATCCCTATCTGGATTCCGGTATTTGGAATATTGCAGAGGATAAGGAAATTAAAAAAGTTTTAGTTGGAATTGATATTGGCCCGGAAGAAGTTTTGATAGCCGAAAAGCTTGGTGATATAGATTTAGTTATTGGTCATCACCCAATTAGTAAAGGGTTGGCGCAGTTAGCTGATGTAATGCATTTGCAGGCAGATGTTTATAATTATTATGGGGTGCCTATTAATATTGCAGAAGGCTTAATGAAGGAAAGAATTTCAGAAGTTGCCAGAGGAGTTAACGCATCTAACCATCAAAGAACAGTTGATGCCGCAAAATTGATGAAAATTAATTTAATGAATTCCCATACTCCCTGTGATAACTTGGCGGCAAAATTTTTGAAAGACTTAGTAGAGCATAAAAATCCTGAAACTGTTGGGGAGCTTATTGATATTTTAAAAGAGATCCCAGAGTATAAAGAGACTATAAAAATTGGAGTGGGTCCTAAAATTTTTGTTGGGAATTCAGATAACCGTTGCGGAAAAATTGCCTTAACTGAAATTACAGGCGGAACGGAAGGCTCATCAAAGCTTTATGAAAAATTGGCGCAGGCTGGAATTGGCACTGTTATTGGAATGCATATTTCAGAAGAACATAAAAAAGAAGCTGAGGCTGCAAATGTAAATATTGTAATCGCGGGGCATATGTCATCTGATTCTTTGGGAGTAAATTTGTTTATTGATGAATTAGAAAAACAAGGAATTAAAATTGTTCCATGCTCTGGGTTTACTAGATTTTCAAGAATAAAATAAATTACTTGACAGTAAGGCTTTTTATAATAATATTCAAAAAGAGGGGGGTGAGAGATTTATTCTCAAGGACATAACAATTTTAAACAAAACAGGTTAAAGTGTATACTCAAATTCACTGTCCGAATTTTGAGCCCGGGAAAAACCAGAATTGCTTAAAATTGAAATCTCCCCTCATTAAAAAACTGCTGACATAATCAGTAGTTTTTTAATGATATTTTTGATAGAATATACCAATAAATAGGATAAAAATAAAATTTATGAAAATAAAGAAAAGAATTAAAAAATCTAAAAAATTGGTAAAAAATAAACCAGCCAGATTTACAGTTAAAAATTTAAAGACGAAAGACAAAAAAATTGGTAAAATAATTCATTATTTTGACCAAATAAAAGTGGCTGTAATTAAATTAATTTTACCATTAAAGATTGGTGATAAAATAAGAATTATTGGCGGAGAAGATACAGATTTTAAACAAGTTATAAAATCTATGGAAATAGATCATAAAAAAATTAAGATTGCTAAAAAAGGAAAATCTATTGGTATTAAAACGACAAAAAAGGTTCGCGAAGGGTATAGTGTATATAAAATTTAATTTTAAAATATGGCAACTTTTGAAAAACAACGGATAGAGGAAAAAATAAAGGATAAGGTTGTTGATTGGATTTCTCTTGAAACAAACGGAAGATTAATTGCTTTTAAACCAGAAAAAGGATCAGATCTTGTTATTGAAAAAAAAGGCGACTATGTCGGTAAAAAGATTTTTTTGCAAATAAAATTATTAGAAGGCGCGCCAGATATTAAAACAAAATTATTAGAAAATCAACATTCTCTTTTTGTTTTATTTGATAGAGTAGAACAAAAAATAGATGAGGAAAATGTGTGGTTAATACCAGCATTTCCAAATAAAATAAATAAGAAAATATTTATAAATTTTTTGATAGAAGAATTAGTAATGAAAAATAAATTAAAACCAAAGGTTGGATTTAAATCAAAACAATATTAAATATGAAATTTATAGCAGATTTTCATATACATTCAAAATACTCAAGAGCAACTTCGCCGTCAACTGATATAGAAAATTTAGATAAATGGGCAAAAATAAAGGGAGTTGATGTTTTAGGAACAGGAGATTTTACCCATCCTTTTTGGCTTGCGGAATTAAAATCAAAACTAGAACCAGCTGAACAGGGTTTTTTTTGCATAAAGGGCGCGATAGCTTTAAACAAAAAATCCACAAGATTTATTTTAACATCTGAAATTAGTTGTATTTATAAAAAAAATGGGAAAGTAAGAAAAGTGCATATTGTTATCCTTGCGCCATCTTTTGAAGTTGTTGAAAAAATAAATTTAAAATTAGAAAAAATAGGAAATTTAAAATCAGATGGAAGACCTATTTTAGGGTTAGATGTAAAAGAATTAGTAAAAATTGTTTTAGACATAGATAAAAGTTGCATAATTGTGCCGGCTCATATTTGGACGCCATGGTTTTCTGTTTTTGGGTCAAAATCTGGATTTGATTTTTTAGAAGAGTGTTTTGAAGAGTATGTAGATTATATTTTTGCAGTTGAAACAGGCCTTTCGTCTGATCCTGCAATGAATTGGAGACTATCTCAATTAGATAAAATTACATTGATTTCAAATTCAGATGCTCATTCTCCGCAAAAAATTGGCAGAGAAGCAAATGTTTTTAATACAGAACTAAATTATAATTCAATTTATGACGCAATAAAATTTAGAGATAAAAATAAATTTTTATATACAATAGAATTTTTTCCAGAAGAAGGGAAATATCATTATGATGGACATAGGAGTTGTAATATAAGTTTGAGTCCCTTAGAGTCAAA
>Ga0265297_10012474_pt1 | contig 10198 bp, 6 predicted proteins | sample Munlanlwell13791_FD_192502 | JGI IMG/M metagenome (GOLD analysis project Ga0265297, IMG submission 192502) | Leachate microbial communities from a municipal landfill in Southern Ontario, Canada - Leachate well 137-91 | ecosystem: Engineered > Solid waste > Landfill > Unclassified | place...
TGAGGATTTTGTTTGAAATCACTGCAATAACTGCAATCACTGCAACCACTGCAATAACTGCAATCACTGCAACCACTGCAATCACTGCAACCACTGCAATAACTGCAATAACTGCAATAACTGCAATCACTGCAATAACTGCAATCACTGCAACCACTGCAATAACTGCAATCACTGCAACCACTGCAACCACTGCAATAACTGCAACCACTGCAATAACTGCAATCACTGCAATAACTGCAATCACTGCAACCACTGCAATAACTGCAATCACTGCAACCACTGCAACCACTGCAATAACTGCAACCACTGCAATAACTGCAATAACTGCAATAACTGCAATAACTGCAATCACTGCAATCACTGCAACTTTCCAACGATTTTGATTTTGTTTCTGCTGATTCTTTTGTGTTTAAAACTATAGACCATTTATTGTTTCTTTCATCTACCCAATATCCTTCTTTTTGTTCCATACTCTTTCCTCCTCCTTTCAGAGCAAGTAATTTGCTCTACCGAAAGCATGAGATTTCCTCATGCTTTCTAACAGCTAATTACCAAATTTTCTGCTTGTAATGCGTAATTGAGGCACATATGACTCTAAAGTCTTTGGTAAGAGCCCTTCTCGCACGTTTTCTGACTGTTTTAAAGTCCATTTAGAAAGAGCAGAATGCACTTTATCAAAACCAAACTTAACATCTCTGTGCCTTTTAAACCAGTGCAGCATGTCTCTTTCTTTTTCAATTTCCTTTCTTTGATCAAAAACATCCATTATCGAAAGAATTTGCCCGCCTTTTGTAATAACTTCCATAATTGCTTCTTTAGCAGGACCGTGATTCCAATAAACTCTGAATTTGCGTTCATAGGAACATTGAGAAAGTTTGACAAGAAAACAATGTATCTGGTCAAGCTCTCTTGTTCTGCGAAACCATTTTATCTCCTGCCAAGAAGCAGGTCTGTCAGCTATTTCCTCAATATGATATTCATTCATATTTTTCCTCCTACTTCTCTTTGCTTTTCATGTAGAAGTCAGCACCATTGCTGACAGTGCAGAAAGTTCCTCCTGAGAAAATTTCTCCAATGCTTTTTCAACTGTTTTATACACCTGACTTCTTTTTGTGTAAGTTCCAGAAAGTCTCAACATGATAAATTCCAATATTTTGCCCCTTTTTACAAGCTTAAAACCTTCAGGTATTTTATTCTCTTTCATAATCCCTCCTCCTTTATCTATTTTTTTGCTTTATTTCGCACCTTCTGCCTTTCTTCTCTTTTGTTCTACCAAAACCAAAAGAATTTTTGATTTTGATAAAAGAAGAGAGACTTACCAATATATGCATAAGCCTCTCTCCAAAAGAGACACATAAACAAATGTTTTACCATTTGTAATACGTGAAAGGAGAAAGAAGAGAGAGTAATCGTATGCCATCCCGCTCATATCGCATCCCTTGACTTCATGCCTACTTATCGAAAATCAGAAACTTAACACTCGTCCCTCATCAGTGAAATTTAACTGACACAGCTACGTTTCCTCACTGTCCAATTTAGCGTCTGCGTTAAGTTTAGAGAACAGATTCCTGCTGTCAAGATAGCTCAGAGAACCTTTATTTCGGGTTCAATACTCATAAGAGTCTGATTGTACCGCTGAACTAATCGTTATTAAGACACGCTCATACCTGTGTCTGTACTCTCAGCTCTCGGCGAGCATGATAACTTCACGGCTCGCTATGTCAAAGAACGGAAAGCTCAAGAACATCAGTCTCGAGGTTCACAACTGTCGGATGCTAGTGAACATGTAGCATTTAAGCATACACATTATGCTTCATAGCTAATATATACTTAATATATAAAAAGTCAAGCAAAAAAATGAAGAAAGTTTGTAACCAAAAGGTAATTACCAAAATAATGAAAATAATGGAAAACTGAATACTAAAACTAGAGTAACTAATCAGTAAGGAGAATTGAGTATAGAGAGTAGACTGAATGTTTGGTTCGGTAATTCTGTAGTACTATCTGGCATCTTACCAGTACGTATAGAAAGAAGAGAAAAGAATGTACTCTGGTAAAGCAGTGTATATATAAATGCTTTGAAACAAAAGGTTATTTGGTAGAATGGGATCTTAAATAGTAAGAACTGTAGGAGAGTATTGCAGCTTAAATAAGGCTCAAAGGGAGGCCCTCCACTTACACTTTATTTTCATAAAAAGGTACATACATTATGGTTGGGAATAAATATGTATTTGGTACGTATTATGTTCTTGTACTTGCTTATTAACATCTATTTGGTACGAATTAACAGTAATTTCCGGCAAATTAAATGGTAATAGTTTTACCGGTAAAAAATCTGATTTTATATCTGATGCGAACTGAATATCACCCCTACCTGAACCTAACTGGCTAACCAAACCGGTTAAAAAATATGCGGCGAGGGAAGCATGCGCCTTACCGACGGCATGGCAGGGAACTGACGCCTTACCGACGGCATGGCAGGGAACTGACGCCTTACCGACGGCATGGCAGATCACCAAACCCAAACCGGTTCGTCAGGGATCAGAAAATCCCCGCGGAAATTCCATCAAATATGTAGATAAAAAAATTTAAAAATATTTTTATCAGAAAATCAGACTGATTAAGCGAATTGATAAAAAATCAGTGCTTTTCACTGATTTTTGTTGAATTTCACAGTCAACATGATTGACAGATTCATCATATATATTAAGTGTATACGTATATACTTAGTATATACGTATGTGATAATGACCATTTTGGTCATGCTACATAAAATAGTGACTAATAAAATCAAGTACTTATAGAAGAAAAAAATGGCATGCCATTTGCTATATATCAATAACACATATGGCGTGACATTTCGCTAAAAATAAAATGGTCAGAGTAAAAAGGGATAGTACAATGAAAAAGATTATCAGAGAAAACAAAGCCGTCAAAGAAGAAGCAAACAAGACAGTCAAGACAGTTGCAGAACTTATGGCCGAAACGTCCATCAAGTTTGAAACTGGTCATTCAATCAAAGAAATGTCCGAAGGTATAGCGGAGTACTTGCAGTTATACAAGCCGGAACTTCGGCAGCGTGCTAGAAAATTAGGGCGTGGTTGTGGCGGTCGCTTGCTTGATGAAACCATTATAAAGTACATGACCGTTACAGGTAAAGGCGTGTCCAAATTTGACATGCAGAACATTCTATTGACTGCTGAATGTGGTCGAACTGATGTGAATGGCTACTGTTCCACGTTTGCGACAAGTAAAGACGTTGAATCAAAAGCCGGTTGCCCGTTACGTGTTAAGAGATACAGAGACAATGGGCTTTATTGTGTTGAACCTATTTCAATCGCTGCCAGTGCTTAATTAATAAGCATAAGTGAACATTAAAAGGGAAGGCTAAAACCTTCCCTTTTTTTGTGCCTGTCAATCAATCGGCTTAGTCTATACCATACCCCTACCATGATAAACAGAAATGACCTTTATGGTTTGTATGACAGGCTTTCATATGAATTATGGTCAGAATGAAGTAGTATATACTAAGTATATACTTATACTAGTACTAAAATATATACCACACCTTCACTGTTGTTTTTCTGTCAGGTATATTGTATTTATGCATTAAGGAGGGTTTTGTTATGGCTGGTAAGAAAAAGAAAGGAAAAGCAGATCGTGGTGAAAGACGTTCTCAGTCTATTGATGATGTTATTGATAATGATAGTTGTACTTTTGATTCTTTTGAACAAGCTAAGAATCTCGGGAAACCAGAATTAGCTGCGCCCTGTGCTTTAGATGTGTCTTGGGATCGAATTCATAATCATAGAGTGCCTATAAACAAAAGAGTTCTTGGTAATATTACTTATGGGGACGTGGAAAGAGCTATCTGGCGTTCTGAAGGTATGCTTACTAATGTGGCTCGTATGCTGAAGATTTCTGTTTATCAGGTAAAGAACATTCTTTCTAAGTACAAATTGCTGAAGCAAGATTTTGAAGAGTATAGGGAAGCATTGTTGGATGAGGCGGAGACATTTCTACGGGCGAAGATCAGAAGGGGTGATACTGCTTCTATTATTTTCTTTCTGAAATGTCTTGGTAAGAACAGGGGATTTATTGAAAGTGAAAGTGGTAAAGCTTCTCGTGGTTCGGTCAGGATGAAAATTGTGCCTGCTACTGATGCGAATGTGAAAAAAGTGGTAAAGCAGAAAGAATCTATCGTAGAATCTCCTGCTGCTACAGAAGACAAGCCGATGGGGAAAGTGGTAATGATGCCTGTGAAAGCTGAGGTTACGAATGGCTAGAAGGACTAAGGTTTCTATTGCTGAAGAAGAGATTATTGAGGAACGAGGACTTGCTGTAGCAGATAAGGATGTTGAGCTTACTGTTGTTGGCACTAGAGTCTTCTTTGAAAATCAGACTGCTAAGGAAACTATTCTGGTAAACAGGGGAGGGGCTGGCAGTTCTAAATCTTATTCTATCGCTCAGTTGCTTCTTTACAAGTTCTTTAATGAAAATCAGAAAAAGATTTTGATCTTGCGTAAAACTCTCCCGTCAGTGAGAATTTCTACTCTCCCATTATTAAATGAACTTTTAAATGAATACTCTCTCAAGGACAGAATTGTTGAGGAGAAGGTTCATTTAAACTGGTATTACAATGGGGCTTTGATTCATTTTCAGGGAATTGACGATGTTGAAAAAATAAAGTGTTTTCACCCTGATACTGATGTACTGACTAAGCAAGGCTGGAAAAACATTAAAGATGTCAAGGTTGGAGAGTTAATTGCTACAATGAATCCCAAAAATCGAAGAGTAATTTACAAACCAGTAACCAAGACATTTGTTTATGATTATAAAGGAGACATGTACAGCCCTGCTTCAGAAACAAACGATAGAGACTCATGGTCTGGATTTTGTGTGACCCCAAACCATAAGATGCTTATAACTACTGCTGGGAAGAAAAGAAGGGGTGCAGATGAGCTTTATTTTTGTGAAGCAAAAGATTTACCTGTTTCTGCAATAGCTCCTCAGTCAGCTATTTGGGATAGAGGGGACACAGGGGAATATTTTTCCATTCCAAGAGTTGATTGTTCTGGTGCAAAAAGTTCTGGTAAGAAAAATCAAAAGGTTTATAGTACAAGTGGTAAATGGAGGGCTTTACATAATGGAAGAAAGAAAACTGATTTTCCTCTTGATACTTGGTTGAAGTTTTTTGGTTGGTATATTTCTGAAGGGTGTTGTAACGGAGACTTGACAGTTACAATTTCTCAAACAAAAGAAGAAGGAAGAAAAAAACTGAGAGCTGTTCTTGAAGAGTTTGATTATGGTTTTGGGGAATCAGCAAAAAGCTTTTCTGTTTATGGAAAAGATTTAGTTTCTTACCTTTGTCAATTCGGTCTCAGTCATGAAAAATTTATCCCTAGAGAAATAATAGACCTTCATCCTAGTCATTTACAACATTTATTTAATTCTTTGATTGATGGGGACGGGAGAAGGGAAAATAAGAATAGGTGTAATTATTGTACTAACTCTCCACAACTTGTAGATGATGTTAGTGAAATTGGATTGAAGTTAGGTTGGGTTCCTTTGGTTCGTGAAATTGATACAAAGAAATATAATCCTGAATTAAAAAATCCTAAACCAGCATGGGTCATTAGTTTTGTGAAACGTGACTATATTGGAATAGGAGGAAATATTCAGAGGAAATCTTATGATGGAAAAGTCTTCTGTCTTGAAGTTCAACCTTATCATACGATGCTTACAAGATACAACGGTCGAGTTATTTGGACAGGTAACTCCTCTGATTGGAACTACATTTGGATTGAGGAAGCTACTGAGTTCACTTGGGAAGAATATCAGACGATCAAGTTAAGGTTGAGGGCTCAGTCTAGGGATGGTCTGCCAAATCAGATTTACCTGTCATTTAACCCTGTTGACGAGAGACATTGGATAAAAGAAAAGCTTGTGGAAGATGCTACTCAGAATGTTAAGGAAATTGTTTCTACATATAAAGACAACCCATTCTTGATACTGTATGCTCCAGATTATGTGCAAGATTTGGAGAACTTGCAGAAGCAGGATATGTCTTTCTACAACATCTACACTTTAGGACAATGGGGCAAATTAGAAAATCTCATTTACAATAATTGGAGTACTTGTGCTTGGTTACCTGATTACAATGCAGTTGATCATGTCTACTATGGACTTGACTTTGGTTATAATGAGCCTACTGCATTGATAGAGTGCAGACTAAAGAATAAGGAAATTTGGGAGCGTGAACTTCTCTATCATACCAAACTGACAAATTCTGATTTGATCAACCAACTTCACAGAGTCATTCCAGAGGAAGCAAAAAAGAAATATTATATCTATGCTGATGCTGCTGAGCCTGATAGGATTAAAGAAATCAAAGATGCTGGATTTAAAATCAAGCCTGCAATAAAATTGATCACAAATGGAATTGATATTGTAAAGAGGCATAGTGTGCATGTTCATGAAGAGTCTATTAACTTGATTAAAGAGAAAAAAGCTTACAGTTGGAAAAAAGATAAGAATGGTAATGTTCTTGATGAACCAGTAGACATATGGAACCATTTGATGGATGCTGAGCGTTATGCAGTTCATACAGGAACAAAGAGAGAAGGGGTTAGAATAAGATTTATTTGAATTGGTGAAGATATATTGTATGTTTGCTAAAATATTTTTTTGGTAAGAGGAGAAAAATGTTTCTTGAAAGAATGTTATCAAAAGTAGGGCTTGTGCGTAAATCAGTAGTTGGTCCTTTAATAGGTGATCATCTATTGAATTTATCTATGAGACAAATGCTTGCACTTGGATTAGGAAACACTTCGGTTACTCATCCATATAAACAGTCTGTATGGGTTTATGCCTGTGTCAATTCTATAGCAGAAAATTTAGGGCGTGTTCCTTTTAAGTTAAAAAAAGATGCAGGCACTCTTGAACCTGATACGATAGAATCAGGAGAACTGTATGATCTTTTTCAACACCCTAATCCATTAATGAACTGTCAAATTGATTTGATCAAAGCGACATTCATTTTTTATTTGCTTAGAGGTGAAGCTTTTTGGGTTTTGGAAAGAGATAATATTACTCAGATACCAAAAGAAATATGGACTTTTGATCCTATAAGATTTGAGCCTGTGTTTGATAAAGGTACAGGTATGCTGCTTGGTTGGAAATATAAAGGGTTGAAAGAAGTTTACTTTTCTGTCAATGAAATAATTCATTTCAAGATGTTTAATCCTTATGATGATTTGCGTGGACTGTCTCCATTGGAGGCAGCAAAGCTTTCTGTGGATCAGAATTACCAAGCTGGTATTTACAATAAAGCATTTTTTGATAATGGGGCTACTGTAGGTGGTTATATTTCCGTGCCAGAGGAACTTTCTGATGAATCTTTTAACAGATTAGTCAAACAGTTTGAAGATAGACATAAAGGAGCAGGGAAAGCTCATAAAGTTGCTGTTGTTGAAGGTGGTGGTAAATTTACTCCTGCTCGTATGACACAGAAAGATATGGAATTCATTGATGGTAAGAAACTGACCAAAGATGAAATTCTTGCTATCTATAAAGTTAATAAAGTTGTTCTTGGTGATTATTCAGAAATTAAATGTTTTCATCCTGATACAGAAGTTTTAACTGAAGACGGTTTTAAATTTGTTACTGAGATTAAGAAAGGTGATAAAGTTGCTACTTTTAATCCAGATACAAAGAAAGCAGAATTTAAACCTGTTACAAAGGTATATTCCTATGATTATAATGATGTGATGTATAAGCAATCAGGTAAATATCAGAAGATTTCTTTTTGTGTCACCCCTGAGCATAAAATGTTTGGAAGAAGAATAACAGGTCATGATACAAAAAGAAAACAAGAATTTGAATTTATACCTATAAAAGAAATACCAAAAGGAAAGAATTTTGCAGTTCCTCGTTCAGCAGAATGGGATGAAGGTAAGCTTGTTGATTTTTATGATATTCGACATCATACATTTGAAAGAAAAGTATATCATAACGGCAGTAAACAAGGTTTAAAAAATACTAGATTTCTGATTGTTCCGTGGCTTAAATTTTTAGGTTGGTTTATTTCTGAAGGTAATTATTTTACTTCAGGTGATAAATATGAAGTAGGCATTACTCAGACTAAATCTGAAGGCAGAAACCAATTTAAAAAAGACATGAAGGATTTTCCTTATGTTATTTCTGAATATGACGGAGTATTTAAATTAAGTGGAAAAGATTTATATACTTATTTAATGGATAATGTAGGACATTATTGTGATGAAAAGAGAATTCCTTCTGACGTTAAAAAATTACATCCGTCTCTTTTAAAACATTTATTTGACTCTTTAATGGCAGGGGATGGTACAAGTTTTGGTAAGGACAGTTGGAGATTTTCTACAACTTCTCACCAACTTGCAGAGGATGTTTTTGAGATTTCTATTAAGTTAGGGTATGCTCCTACTTTAAGCGGAGGGAGACCTGGTTTTTATAAGGATAAAAAAGGAAAAAGGAAATATTGTAAACCTGTTTGGAATGTAGAGTTAAGAAAGAAAGCTTCTAAAATGGATGGAAGAGTTTATAATGTAAAGAAAATTCATTATAAAGGAAAAGTTCATTGTTTTGAAGTACCTCCTTATCATACAGTTCTTACTAGATATGACAGGAAAATAATGTGGATTGGTCAGAGTTATGAAGGAATCAAATCTGCACATAAGGCATTTTGGGAAGAATGTCTTATGCCTAAGATTCTTTATTTTGAAGAAGTTCTTTGGACTAAATTATTTTCTAATATTGGACAGAGGCGTGGGAAAGGAAGAATTTGGGGTCAGTTTGATTTAGCTAATGTAGGTCCTTTGCTTGCTAATTATAAAGAAAAGGTTCAGATCGCTAAAGACATGTTCTTTATGGGCTGGCCTATCAATCATATTAATAAGAGACTTGAGCTTGGTATGAAAGAAGTACCTTGGGGTGATGAATGGTGGGTTCCTGGAGGTTATGCTTCAGTTAATACTCTTAGAGGTAAACCTTCTGATAAAAAACCAAAAGAAGATGAGGATGAAGTTGTTGAAGATAATTTAGCAAAAATGAAATTCTACTGTGAACCTTTGGAAGTTGAATTCCAGAACAAGTTTAAAAAGATTTTGTTTGAGACTAGAAGAAGGGCTATAGCTTCTTCTTTTAGTTGTAAGGATTGGGATTCTGTTGTTTCTGATAAAGAGATTATGAAACTCAAACAAAGTTTGAGTGATATTTATTCTGTTGGTATTAATTCTGGAATTGAAGCAATTCAATCTGAGTCTGGTAAGGTTGATGTGGATGAATTTGGAAATGATATTTTGTCATTTAGAAGTACAAGAGCTTCTTTTGTTTCTAATAATTTTAAATTGTTGCTTAGTAATGTTGTAAAATACTTGTCTATGAATGGTAGTGATGATGAGAAAATAAGGGAAGTCTTTAATTTATTGTCGAATAAAATTTCTGTTCTTGCTAAAGGTGAGGCAGAAGTGTCTTTTTTATATGGGCGTGATCTTGCGTTAAGATATGTTGCTAAGAGTTTAGCCCCTTCTCTTTCTATTGAATGGAAAGATGAAATGGGAGATCGTGTATTAATTGGATAGTTGTTGGAGTTTGAAAAATGATCATTAATGTATCTGGTACTTCAGGTATTGATGGAGAGAATGGGACGTCTGGTATTGATGGTACTTCAGGTATTGATGGTACTTCAGGAGTAAGCGGTACTTCAGGTACTGATGGAGCTGATGGTACTTCAGGAACATCAGGTACTAGCGGTACTTCAGGAGTAAGCGGTACTTCAGGAACATCAGGTACTAGTGGTACTTCAGGAGTAAGCGGCACTTCAGGTATAGACGGAACTTCAGGTACTGACGGAGCTGATGGTACTTCAGGAACATCAGGTACTAGCGGTACTTCAGGAGTAAGCGGTACTTCAGGTATAGACGGAACTTCAGGTATAGACGGAACTTCAGGTACTGACGGAGCTGATGGTACTTCAGGAACATCAGGTACTAGCGGTACTTCAGGAGTAAGCGGTACTTCAGGTATAGACGGTACTTCAGGTATAGACGGAACTTCAGGTATAGACGGAACTTCAGGTACTGACGGAGCTGATGGTACTTCAGGAACATCAGGTACTAGCGGTACTTCAGGAGTAAGCGGTACTTCAGGTATAGAC
>Ga0265297_10012475_pt1 | contig 10198 bp, 10 predicted proteins | sample Munlanlwell13791_FD_192502 | JGI IMG/M metagenome (GOLD analysis project Ga0265297, IMG submission 192502) | Leachate microbial communities from a municipal landfill in Southern Ontario, Canada - Leachate well 137-91 | ecosystem: Engineered > Solid waste > Landfill > Unclassified | place...
CATTTTCCCCTCCCCTGCAGCATAGCCGCCAAATCCTGGTCAGGCGTTGAAATCAGTTTAAGATCGAACTTGTCCTGGAGGACTTTGAGCACATTCGCTGACACAAAGGCCGGCGGCATCGGGCCGATCCGGATCCCTTTAACATCGAGAGCAAACAATGTCAGCAGGATCGCCACAGCCTTCTGCTCGAACCACGATAACACGATAGACAACGGCAATTCATTCACCCCGCACTTAAATACTTGAGCCAAAGCAAGCGCTACCTGGATGGCAGAATACGCGTTATTGCACTGTCCGACGTCAATCAGCCGGGGGATTCCGTCGATCGCTCCGAAGTCAAGCTTATTGAAACGATATTTACCGCAAGCCACCGTAAGAATAACGCAATCCTGGGGGACTTTCTGGGCGAGTTCCGTGAAATAATTCCTGCCCGGCTTGGCGCCGTCACAACCGCCGATCAGGAAGAAGCGTTTGATCTTACCGGCCTTGACCGCGGCGACGATCTTATCCGCAATGCCCAATATAGCCGTATGATGGAACCCGGTCATGATCTTCTTACCCGGAGCTTCAGGCAACGGAGGCAAAGCTTTAGCCTGCGCGATCAACTGGCTGAAATCGCGTTTAACCAAGTGTTTCGCTCCCGGGATCCCGGTAGTGCCAATGGTATATAAACGGTCAAGATAAGTATTCGGCGGCGGGATCAAAACGCAGTTCGTCGTTGCCAGCACCGGTCCGCTGAATGAAAGAAACTCTTTCTTCTGCTCCTGCCAGGCCCCGCCATAGTTACCGGCCAAATGCTTGAATTTCTTAAGTTCGGGATAGCCATGCGCAGGCAGCATCTCGCCATGAGTATAAACATTTACCTCGGTTCCTTCTGTCTGTTTCAAAAGTTCATACAGATCAAGAAGATCATGGCCGGTTATCAGGATCCCTGGTCCGGCTTTGGTGCCTGTTTCGACTTCAGTCGGAACTGGATTTCCAAACCTGCCGGTATTGGCTTTATCCAAGAGCTCCATTACCTTAAGATTGATCTGTCCGCACTTGAGCACTATGGCCAGATACTGATCCAGATCAAAACTGACATTGGTAATCGTTTCAAACAACGCCTCGTGCATAAACGCGTCCACCTCTTCATCCCGCGCACCCAGCTGCCGGGCATGATAAGCATAAGCGGCAATCCCTTTCAACCCGAATAACAGGGTATCCTGAAGGCTTTGAATATCCTCACTTTTGCCGCACACTCCTGATTTCGTGCACCCTGTACCACCTGCCGTCTGTTCACATTGATAACAAAACATTATTATCCTCCTTGTATGCTGATGATTTCTTCGCGAAACGGAATTCCCGTTTTTCCGTTATCGGCTAAAGCCTGCTTGATCACATTGACCAACCCAGCGCAACAGGGCACCTCCATACGCGCATAGACTATCGATTTGAAATCGTTCTGCGCGATTATCTGATTGAGTTTTTCTTTATACGCCTGGGGATCGTCGAGCTTGGGGCAAGCTACCAAAAGTACTTTTCCCTGAAGGAACCTGTTGTGAAAATCGGCACAGGCAAAAGGCACACAGTCAGCGCAGATCAAAAGATCGCTCCCGTTAAGATACGGCGCCTGCGCAGGCACAAGCCTCAACTGTACAGGCCACTGGCGTAACTGCGACTCCTGATGTGTGCGCGCGCCTGCCGCCACGCCAGGCTTTCCCGTGCGAAAATCCATCACCTTAGCGCCCGGGCATCCGCAAGAAGCCTTTTTCTCTGTGACATGCGCCCGAACCGCCGCCTCATCGAACGCGGCAGCCTCGCGCTCCTCCATCGTAATCGCTCCCTGGGGACAATGCCCCAGACAGGCGCCTAACCCGTCGCATAAAACATCCCCGATCAATCTTGCCTTGCCGTCAATGATCTTGATCGCGCCTTCGCGGCAGTTTGGAATACATAATCCGCAGCCATTACATTTAGCTTCATCGATCTTAATGATCTTTCTTTTCGCCACCGCCCTGCCCTCCCTTTAATTGTTTCCACCGCTGCTCTCCGACACACTCCCTGGCATGAGCGCACCAATCCACGCACGAAGGCAGCCGCTGCCTGCAAACCTGTTCTTTACACTTAGGGCAACGGACATTCATCTCATCCGAAAACATCTCAACCTGATACCCGCAATTAACGCAGGTTACATTCTCGACTTTTATATTACGCCTATCCTGGCCTGGGCATTCGGGAGCAATCCCCATACGTCCTCCTACTTACGCAAAAGCTTGGCTATCGTTATAGAACGCAGCTTTGTTAAAGCAAAATCCTCTATTACACTAATTTCAGCGCGTAAAGGGCAGGAATTTCTGTTAGGACAGACCCTTTTCTTGAATAAACATTCATTCAGCTGTACCGGCCCTTGAAAAACAGTCATAAGATCAACCAGACTGATTTTGGCAGGTTCGCGTTTAAGAACAAACCCGCCTCCTTTGCCTTTCAGTGACTCTAATACATCTGCCTTAGTCAACCGCTGCAGAATGCGCCGCAAAAAAGGCCGAGGAATCTTTAACTCTATAACCAGATCGGAAACAGCAACCATGGATTTCCTGGCTGCCATCACCAGTAATGCCCTTACCGCATAATCGGTGTCACGTGTCAGTAATTTCACAATGGCTCCTGTATTAACAGATATAATGATACCATATTAGTATCATTTGTCAATAAAAAATAATTTCTATTTGTAAATTGCCCGGGGAGTGTCCTATGGTTTTATATACAGACAATATTACCATACGTATGAATACGAAATATCCGCCAAAATGCCTGTATATACGCGCCTGTTTATAAGATAGGAATTCGGCTTTTCCGACGGAGAATTACCTATATGATTGCCTATATTATTTACAGAATTATTTTTTGCACATTATCCGTCGATACAAAAATATATTATTGCCCCATCTCCTAGGGACATCGACAGATAAAAAGTCCTCGACAGATATTCTCCGTCGAGGACAATTTGCAACTCATTGCAGCGCAATGAGATAGGATAAATGGGGTGGGTAACGGGATTCGAACCCGCGGCCACTTGAGCCACAGTCAAGTGCTCTAGCCAGCTGAGCTATACCCACCATCTGGTGCTAATGTCCGTGCACGATACAATGGCAATTTCTGCAAAGCCACTCTAAATTCTCTAATTGATTATTCTTGCGATTTCCGTCCTTATGATGCACGCTAAGGACTCTTTTATCTTCGATCCCGCACCGCCTACATTCCTCTTCAAGTTTCGACCTTCTCAATAACTGCCTGTAAGCATTCTCTCCAGCGATCCAATTAGGAGCATTTTTGCCGCACCGAATATTCTTATTCTCCCAAGAACAGTGACAACTGAATGAACAAAAAAATCGCTTACTTTTTGAATTTTTGATATCTCTCGGGGTTCGATATATTTCTTTGCCACAATACTGGCATAAAAACCACTTTCCGGTCTTCTGTCCCCGAGCTTGACATTTTTTTGAACAGAATTTACCCCACCCTTTTTCGGCATGAAATGGTTTAACATGGAATATTTTCCCGCAAACCCTGCATCTGCGTTCAACCATAAATATATTGTATCAAAGAACAAATAATCTGTCAAATCGTTGGATGCAGCCACAGTCTAGTGCTCTAACCAATTGAGCTATACCCACCATTTTGTAACGAGAATTAATTATATCAGATTTTCCGGCAAGTGCATAGCAAGATTTTTTTTGTCAAATGCGGTATTTAGAGTATAATATAGTTTTAAGGAGGCAATACCATGGAAAACAAGCGCAAAAATATCATGCAGTGGAAAACCAAATTAAGCACGCCGTTTGTCGTTATTTCAGTATGCGGGATGCTTTTATTTACACTCGTGTTCGGATTTCTGGTTTCAACCACTATGTCAAGCCAGATGTCTTTCGGGCAAGCCGATCAGAATATCTGGCGTATAAGCTTCCTGATATTCATCCTTATCCAACTTGGGGCAAATGCTGCACTTCTTGTAATAATATTCACCACTCTCCACAAAACGATCGGCGCTTTCCCCAGGATCGAGCAGAATCTCGACAAGATACTCGCGGGGGATTATTCGATCCGTATCGGCTTGCGCAGCAAAGATAATGAACATGTTGCCGGGCTGGTAACCAAGCTCAATCAAGTACTGGAAATGCTGGAAAGCAAATCGAAGCAGAAATAGTCGGGGCGACAGGATTTGAACCTGTGACTTCTTGCTCCCAAAGCAAGCGCTCTAGCCAAGCTGAGCCACGCCCCGCACAATCAATCTATTGCACTGTAGTATTATTTGCCGTATTGCTTAACGTTTCATTTACCTGAGCCTGCGGAACCGGCTTATGCTGCTCTGAAGCAACGGTTGGTTCAACTGCGCCATCCGGGGTATATTCAGATACATGAGGTTCTTTTTTAAATGCCAGCCCTATTGATTTGCCAAGCTCCTTGCCCACGCTGACCGCCCCCCCTATCAACGCGGATGAAACATCAGATACGCCTTTAACAGTACCGCCCACAACCTGACCCGGCATTTCCATGACTTTAGCCGCGGCAGACCCCTGACCTTTACGCGCCTGAAGGATAGTGCTGTCAAAAGCGTTCTTGATGACGTTCATGCCGAAATCAGGGCTATCCATTTTTGTCTTGATCGAGAAATTGAGCACAACTTTGCCGTTGTTCATAGCCTTGAAAAAATCGAGCACTTTGTTCGTGAACCGTTCTGCTTTTGACTGCTCGACAGCGTCGTCGCGTTTTTTAAAGCTGAGCTCCGTCAATTCTAAATGACAGGCAGCGGTAACATCGTTGTTCAAACCTGTTACGCTGCTCGTAAACGCAAGCTTGGCTTTTTCTATGGAAGACCTGTCCAGGCTGAACCAGTTGGCATAATACGGATACAGATAAAGCGCATCGATATCCTTCAATACCAGTTCTGCGCGCATATCCTTTTTAAAATAATTCATCCATCCTTCCAGGCTGACCGTTCCCCGTTCCTGAGAATCTTTCCACGGGATAAACGCAGTCAATGCGAATTTGGTAACGATCTCATTCGGAGATTCGTAGATATTAGTGATATCCATCTGAACATCGTTACATACGATCTTTATCCCTCCGGTATCGGCAGAAACAGACGGATCGGCATATATAATAGTCCCGTCTACGATACGCAGACGGCGGAACATAAACAGGTTATCCTGCCGCACCGCTTTTGCCGCTTCATACCGGGGAGCGGGCTGGTCTGTAACCGGAACAGCAGCCTGCGGCGCCGCGGCTTCCGTCAATGGAACCGCTGCGGGCTGAGGTTGTGGAACAGGCATAGAAAAAGTCAGTTCGGGCTTTATGACCGTAACGGAATTGAATGCCATCTTCCCGGTCATCAACGCCATAAGGCTGGGAGATAATTCAACCGCGGAAGCTTTGCCGACAGAATCTATGCTGATATTGTCAAGTTTGATCGTGAAAGGAAGGGCCATATGAACAGCGCCGATCTCGACTTTCCGCTGTATCATATGCTTTATCTGGTCAACGATGATCTTTTTACCGCGGATTGCAAGAAAAGCATAGATCAAGGCGTATACCGAGACAAAAACAATTAAGGCGATAAATAATATTCTTTTAAATGTTCGCATTACGGTCGTAAAGGTATGCTTATTGAATTGGAATTTACGCGCCTGGCAGGAATCGAACCTGCTACCCACTGCTTAGCTTGCCGCATCGGATTACTCCGACCGTTACACGTTGCGGTCTGGACTATGTCTTCACCTTTTCAGGTGTGTGGCGTATAGTCTCTGAGGACTCCCCTTACGGGTTGCCTGCAAATTGTCCGATACCCGCCATCGGAGGTTCTTGCATACAGCCACATTCACTCTATACGTTTCTTTTCCGTATAGAGGCTCCATGGTTGAAGGCAGTTGCTCTATCCATGTGAGCTACAGGCGCGAATCTTTTGATTTCACATCAAATATATTTTCAGGGCTGCGCCTTGGGCATTTTTTCCTGCTCGATGACGTACTCGCCGGAAATATTATAACTTTTGGTCAAATACATCATCGCTTTATTGCAAAGGCCTTGCTTCATATACAATATCGCGATATTGAAATTCGTAGGCTTATACTCAGGATCGATCTTAAGCGCTTCAAGGAACATGGATTCAGCCTTATCCATTTCGCCTTTTTCCGAATAAATCACGCCGACGTTGTTGAAAATGTACTTACGGTAATTAGCCGCATCCAGGCCGATAACCATAGCCTTCTGGTACGCCGTAACCGCCGTATCGTAATTGCCGGCCTTTTGAGCCTGGACGCCTTCGTTGTAATAATTGACCCCTTCTTCCTCTATCAATTTCCCGGCGTGAGAAACGCCCGTCCATAAAAGCACTGCCGCAATCGCTACCAAGGTTTTTCTGACAATCACCGTGCCCTCCTTTCGATCCTGTTGTAATGAACCCTTCAAGGATTAGATTATATCAACGAACCGCAGTGTTCTCAATATATTTCTCAACAAGACGGCGGAATTTATTCAATGCGCGGTACCGGTGGGACATCGTATGTTTTATCGCATTGCCTAATTGGCCGAACGTTTTATTATAGCGCGGCACCATAAAAACAGGATCATACCCGAAACCCGATGTTCCGGCGGGCTCATACGCGATGCGGCCGCTGCAGCGGCCTTCGACAACCCCGATCAGCCCCGACGCGTCCGCCAGGGCGACGGCGCATGCATAATGCGCGCGTCGGTCTTTCATGGTCAGGGCGGATAACAATCGCAGCAATTTCCGGTTATTTTTCTCATCGTTCTTGTCCGCGCCGCTAAAACGCGCCGACCTGACTCCAGGAGCTCCCTGCAACGCGTTAACGCAAAGCCCGGAATCTTCCCCCATCGAAAGCTTGCCGTAAAAACGCGCGGCCGCAACCGCTTTTTTGATGGCATTCTCCCGGAATGTAGCCCCGTTCTCCACGATACGGGGAATCCGGGGAAAATCCGCCAGGGACACGATATGAAACCGCAGATCTTGCAGGATATCCCGTATTTCCTGCAGTTTCTTTTTGTTCTGGGTGGCAACGATGAGTTCTCGAGACATGCGTTAGAGAATACCTTTGAGGTGCTGTCTTTGCAGGCCTATCAACTGCTCGATCCCGGTTTGCGCGAATGAAAGCATTCCCGCCATCTCATTTTTATTGAATGCCATACGCTCGGCAGTTCCCTGTACCTCTATGAATTCTCCGGCAGAGGTCATGACAACATTCATGTCGACATCGGCGCGGGAATCCTCTTCATACGCCAGGTCCAGCATCATTTGCCCGTTCACAATACCGACGCTGGTCGCCGCTACGAATTCCCTGACCGGGATAGATGCGATCATGCCGTCTTTTTTTATTTTATTGAGGGCGTCGACAAGCGCGATAAACGCGCCGGTGATCGATGCGGTGCGCGTCCCTCCGTCGCCCTGAAGCACGTCGCAATCAAGCCATACGGTTCTCTCTCCGATCTTGTCCATGTCGGTGACTGCGCGAAGCGACCGGCCCACGAGCCGCTGGATCTCATAGGTCCTTCCTGAATCTTTATTGCGCTGTATGCGCGTCTTGCATGAACGCGGGAGCATTCCGTATTCGGCAGTTACCCAGCCCTTGCCTGAATTGCGAAGAAAAGGCGGCACCGATTCTTCTACCGACGCGCTGCAGATCACTTTGGTATTGCCCAGTTCTATCAAACACGACCCTTCAGCGAACTTTAAATAATTGCGGGTTATCGTTACCTTGCGTAATTCTTCCGGCTGCCTGCCGTCTATCCTTGGCATTGTGTATCCTTTCTTTAAAAGATCATTCTTTTATACAGATCTTATTCTTGCCGCCGCCTTTGGCTTTATATAAAGCCTGATCGGCATGCGCGATCATTTCGTCTTTTTTCATCCCCGGGTGATACGACGTCAAACCGCCGCTGACCGACAGATGAACTTCCTTCCTGACATCTTTCGAAACCAACTCCATTTTGCCTACGGACTTCTTGATCTTATCGGCCGCAGCGGCCACGCCTTTAATATCCGTGTAAGGCAGGATCACGACAAACTCGTCGCCGCCATACCTGCAAATAATATCGACCTGCCGGACATTCTCCTTGATCACCCAGGCGATATGTTTAAGGACACGGTCCCCTTCAAGATGTCCGAACTGGTCGTTATAAGATTTAAAAAAATCCACATCGAGTATCATCAAGCTCAACGGGTGCTTATACCGTTCCGCGCGCATGATCTCGACCGTAAGCTGTTCCTGAAAATACCGGTGGTTGAATACGCCGGTCAGCGAATCGGTGATCGCCAAAGACCCGAGCGTCTCGCACAAGCGGATATTTTCTATCTGCGCAACGGTCTGGTGCGCGAGCAGGGATAAATACCTCAAGTCCGTCTCGGTGAATATTTTCAGATCGGATAACTTGTCGGTAACATTCATAACCCCGATCACCTGTGTATCGATCTTGAGCGGCAGGGAGATAAACGATTTTGTTTTATACTGCCCTCCTCTTGAAAAGATATTGAAACGCGGGTCGGAGTCGATATCGCTCACCAGCAGGGCCTCTCCTTCGCGCGCAACCCACCCAGATATCAGATCCCCGACTTTCACGCGCCAGGAAACCTTCTCCTTATTGATCCCGCGGGAACCCTTCAAAACCAGTTCATTAGTCGCTTCATCAAGGAACAAAATCGAAGATTTTTCCGCTTCAACGATCTGGATCGCGCGGTCGGCGACAAAATCGGCAAGGTCCTCGACCCTGTATATCGCGGACATTTTTGTATACGCGTCCATAACGATCTCAAGCTTTAGTTTTTCTTTTTCCAGGCGCTCGAGCAGTTCGCGGTTGCGGAAAATAAGAGCCTGTTTTTCAATGCCCCGCCTGATAACCAGCCTCAAATGTTCGATATCATACGGTTTGATAATATAGTCATATGCGCCGATCTTCAGGGCTTCGATAGCCGACGACACGGTCGCATAACCGGTCGATATAATAAAACACATCTCGGGATGTTTATGGCTGATGGACCGGATGAGTTCCAGCCCCTGGATATCGGGAAGAACAAGATCTACGACGATCACATTGAAAAAATGGTGTTTGATCTGCTCTACCGCTTCCGACCCTTTATTGACCGTGACCACCTGATAGCCGTCTTCGCTCAATCCGGCTTTCAGATGCTGGCACAGGATCTTATCGTCTTCTACCACCAGAATATGGTGCATCATATTTGCCATCGCATAGCTCCCGTGTTATTGCGCCCCGCCGTTGGTGATAGGCAAACGGATAGAAAAAGTCGTGCCTTTGTCTACTTCGGTAAAAACGTCCAGCGTCCCGTGATGAGCTTTGACAACTTCTTTCGATATGCACAGCCCCAGTCCCAGGCCCCGGTGCTTGGTCGTAAAATACGGCGTGAACAGATTCTCGAGGATATCCGCAGGGATACCGGGCCCTGTATCCATCACATCCAGGACCACCTTGGTATGATCCTGGTAAACGGCGATCGTCAATGTCCCGCCCGACGGCATTGCCTGCGCGGCATTCGTCACCAGAATAGACAGCACCTCGCGCAGCTGCATGCCGTCAGCCTTAACGGAAGGCAAGCGCGGTTCGATATTGACGACAAATTTAATACCATTCTCCTTGAGCAGCGCATTGATATTCTGATTCTTCGCCAGTTCATCCAGCAGGACTTTTATATCCACCTCTACAAGCACCAGGCGTTTCGGATAGCTCAACCGCAGTACGTTGTTGAGGACATCGTTGGCGTACATCAATCCTTGTTCTATCGCCTCGACGCTTTGGCTGCCCTGCGGCAAATCTTTATCGACGATAGCCTTGAGCGAGGAGATGCTACCCTGTATTTCTGCGAATATATTGCGCAATTCGTGATTGATGACCGTGGCCATACGGCCCATGGCTGCCATACGTTCGTATTCAAGAAGCTGTTTATGCGCTTCTTCAAGCTGTGCCGAAGACCGGGAAACCTCGTCGGTCAAATGAGCGACCCTGCGGGAGGACTGCTCCAGTTCTTTCCTGGTCAGCTGAAGCTGCAACATCGTCTGATTGAAGAAATCAGCAAGGTCCTCTATTTCATCCCCGGAATCGATATCTATGATGCGGTAGTCCAGATCCCCTGTGCCGAATGCGGCTATACCGGAACGAAGCTTACGGATCGACCGCACAATATGCCCGCCGC
>Ga0265297_10012476_pt1 | contig 10197 bp, 10 predicted proteins | sample Munlanlwell13791_FD_192502 | JGI IMG/M metagenome (GOLD analysis project Ga0265297, IMG submission 192502) | Leachate microbial communities from a municipal landfill in Southern Ontario, Canada - Leachate well 137-91 | ecosystem: Engineered > Solid waste > Landfill > Unclassified | place...
TATCACCTCAAAAATGCGTTTCAAAAAGATTTCTTTATTCATCGGACTTCTTCCTGATCATATCCAATAAATCCAGGTCAGTATTTAACTCCAATTTATAAAGGTTGTTAAAAGTTGTTCCATCAGGGCTTCTTTGGCTATCGCTAAAATAAAGCGCATTTTCATTTTGGTCGTAAAAACCTGTGGGGTCCTCTTTATTTAACCTGATTAAATTAATCGGCACCCCCCGTGGTTTAGATTCTATGACCAATACGTGTTTATTCGTTAAAACTACTAAATGATAGCTGTCCGAATGCCAAAAGACATTGATTATTTTTTCCCGCGGAAATTCCAGCATTAACGGAGAATCAGAAAAGTCAAGCTCAGGATCCAGATCAAATGAAATTACACTGACTTGATGCTGGCTAAAAATAAACATCTTTTTCCTGTCGGGAGAAAAATCAAAGCCAATGATTTGAGGGAAATTTTCGGGAAGATTAGCTATATCTTCGAAATTACTACCGTCAAGCCCAGACCTGTAAATAACCCTGTTTTCCAAATCCAGGTAATAAATAATCTTCTTTTCGCTATCGACTTTGAAATAAGAGAACCTTTCCCGGTTTAGCTGTCCGAGATTGGGCCTTAAAGAAAAAAGGATAATTTTATCTAACCTTAATGCCTTGCCGGCCTCAACATCAACTTCGGCTTTCCAGGGATGATAGTTTTCCAATTCAATAAAGAGCTTATAAACTCCGGGAGTAAGCTCGGTCATGCTGGCCGGGCTTTTTTCAGGGACCAATTTGCCATTAAGATAAATCCTGGCCCCTTCCGGATGCGTCTTGATATAAATCAGGCCGGTTTTAATAAATTTAAAATTATAAGGGTTAAATTTATACCCCAAAGCAGAGGCAATGATAAATGGCAGGCCGGCAAAGAAGGAAATTAAACTTAAATAAAATAAAAAACTCCTGGCTTTTTGAAAACTCGGCATTATTTATCCTTTTATTTTACCTTATCTTCCGATCAAATCTTTACGCCGCAGTATATGATGGTAGTTCAGGGCAAACCTATGAGCTTCATCCCGCACCGCGCGGATTAAATTCATAGCCGGACTGTCCTTGGCTAGACCTAAAACTAACCGCCCCCGGCTAGTATAGATATTTTCTTTTTCTTTGGCAATACTTACTATCGGAATAAAACAATCCAGCTCTTTAAGCACGCCGGCCGCCGTTAAAAGATGCTGCTTGCCTCCGTCAATCAGCAGAAGATTTGGTAAAGTCGCCTTTTCTTTCATCAGCCTGCTGTAACGACGCCTTACTACTTCAGCCAGCATCCTGTAATCATCAATTCCTGCAAAACTTTTTATTCTAAACCGGCGATAATTATTCTTATCCGCAAAACCGTTATAAAAACTTACCATCGAACCAACCGCCTGTTTCCCGGATAGGTTAGATATATCAAACCCTTCGATTCTTTCAGGTAAAACTTCCAAACCCAGCTTGTTCTTAAGGTCTTCCAGCTGGCTTCTTTGGCTGGCGCTGCTTTGAACTGAGCGCATTTGCGATAGAACAATTATCTGGTCGCGAAGCACGGCCGCTTGCTCGAAATCCTTTTCCTGAGCTTTAGCCTGCATCAATTTTGTAAGTTTGTCAACCAATAGGTCGATTTTCCCTTCCAGGATCAAAATAATATTATCGATAACCTGCTTATATTCTCTCGGGCTGATCTTGCCTAGGCAAGGACCCTGGCAGAGATTAATCCTGTAATAAATACAGCTCTTCTTGGGCATATTCCAGCAAGAACGGAAAGCGAAGTTGCGCCTGATAATTTTGAGGGCACTCCTTAAAAGCTTAGCATTAGTATACGGACCGAGATACCTGCCTGAATCATGTTTTTTCTTGCGGACAATAGAGACCGAGGGAAATTTATCTCCGGAAATCCAGACTAAAGGAAAACTTTTATCATCTTTTAAGGAAATATTATATTTTGGTTTGAACTGGTGGATCCGGTTTGCCTCAAGTAGCAGGGCCAGGCTTTCATTAGCGGAAAGCTCAAATTCAAAGTCGCTAACTTTGGCCATTAAGGCCATTGTTTTGGCGGACAAATCCCTGCCCAGGTAACTGCGCAGCCGCTTCTTAAGCGAGTTTGCCTTGCCCACGTAAATCACCCGGTTTCGGCTGTCGCGCATTAAATAAACTCCCGGTAAATCCGGAGCCCGGAGGATTTTTTCTTTTAATTTTTCCATAAGAATCTCTGCATTAGTTCTTTAAGTTCAGTAACTCTAAAAATAAAGCAAAAAACAATATAAGACAAAGCCCCGATAAATAGGGCCCAAACGAAATTCATCGCCCGGTTAACCAGTAAACATATTCCGGCCGTGCAAAGTGAAGCCGCCAATACCCGTAAGAAAGAGCTTAAAATTCTTTTGCCTTCAAACCCTCCCAGCCTTTTTTTTAAAATAAAGAATAAAAAGAAAAAAGCCACAATCCCCGAAATAGAAGTAGCTAGGGCCAAGCCACCGATTTTTAGGGGAAACATAAGTATCGTATTAAGCATGACATTTAAAATCAGGGAAAACCCGGCTATTTTTGTCGGAGTTACGGTGTCTTTTAACGCAAAAAAACAGCATTGTAATATTTTGATCCCTCCGTAAGCGCTTAAACCTATGCTATAGAAAAATAAAGCATTGGCGGTTAAAAAACCGGAATGATAATCGAATTTTCCTCCCCCAAAGAACATCAAGATTAAAGGTTGGGCCAAGGCCATAAAAAAAGCGCTTACCGGAAGCATTACAAAAAAAACTGTCCTCAGTCCCCAGGAAAGCGTCCGCCTAAGCTCCTCATGGTTTTCATCCAGAACTTGAGTAGAAAAAGTGGGCAGGATAGCCTGGGCAATGGCATTGCTGAAAATTCCTATAGGAAATTGGATAAAACGATAGGCAAAATATAACACAGCCACACCGCCTTCTCCGACAACTACCGAAATAGAGCTGAATATTGAGTCGGCAAAGTTATTTAAATGGTAAATACCGCTGCTGGCCAGCCTGGGAGCCATCAACCTTCTGATTTGCACTATTCCGGGATGGTTAAAAGAAAACGCCCAGCGCGGCCGAAACCCTTTTTTGTAAAGAACCGGAATTTGCACCGCAAGTTGAAGTAAGCCTCCGATTAAAACACCGGTGGCGAGGCCCATCACATTTTCACCAAAAATCATTGCACAAATAATCACGGCAATGTTCAAAAGGCAGGGGGCAAAAGCGGAAACGGCAAAGTTTTTGAGTGAATTAAGCACCGCTACGGCATAGGCGGAAAGACCGATAAGCAGGAGATAAGGAAAAATAAGGCGGTTTAAGGCAACAGTTGCCCGGAGCTTTTCAGGAGAAGCAATGAAACCGGGAGCAATCAGGCGGACGATAACCGGAGAAAAGATTATTCCAAGAATAGTGATTACGCTTAGAAAAACCAGCAAGAAGTTAAGCAGAATATTGACCAGCTCCCAAAATTCCTCTTTGCGCTTCAGGTTATATTCGCTTAAAACAGGCACAATAGCCGCGTTAGAGGCGCCTTCGGCAACTAAATCCCTAAAAAGATTGGGTATGCGAAAGGCAATAATAAATGCCTGGGCATAAATATAGACGCCGAACAGGCGGGCAATTATAATGTCTCTTATAAAGCCGAGCACCCGGGAGACAAGGGTAGCCAAACTAATAATCGAGGCGGACCGGGCCACCAAATGATGGCTATTTTCGGGATATTTGTTTATTGACATGGCCGATGAATTATGCTAATAATATTAGCTCATAAGTAATTAATAAGGAGATTATATGCCAAGACGCAGAACATCATTAAAAAGCAACCGGGTTAACAAAAGAAAACATGACCGCAACTTAAAAGTAAAGTCACGGCTTAAAAAAGCGATAAAAAAATTACAAGAATTAATCGCCAAAAAAGACGCCGAATCAAAAACTTTCATTTACAAGGTATTTTCCCAGCTGGATAAAGCAGCTAAGAAAAAAATTATCCATCCGGCTACGGCCAACCGAAGAAAATCGCGTCTTATGCTCAAATTACGCAAATCCGCATAAACTAACCACTAATTTTTCCAAAGCAAAGGCAGGCGGCAGCCTGCCTGTTTTTATTTCAATATCGCAATTTAACAGAAATTTGAGTTTTTTACGGGCGGGATCTCCTTCTCTACCGCTTTTCTCCCAGGCATAACGCAAACCCCCAAGGATACGTTCCGGCACCTCGCCGTTTTTAAGCAGCTGGCTTAATATCCTAAGCGCTGAATCGGTCTTTCTTAATTCAATCTGCCGGCTTAAAGCAAATGTGTCCGGGTTGACTGTTTCTTTAAAGCGGATGACCTTTGAATACCGGGTAATCGCTTTAATAAACCCATCCTTATAATCATAGCGTTCATAATCAAGGATTAATATCAACTGCTTGTGGGGCTTTTTTGAGTAAGATAGGAAAAATTCCTGCGCTTCAGCGCTTAGATAATCTGCGCCTTTGATTATAATAATTCTTCTCTGGCTTTTTAAGGGAACGGCTAAAAAACGCTCCTGGATATCTTTTAAATCTATTTCTTTGGCGTATAACTTATCGAGATTAAAATCCTGGAGCTGGGGAGAGAGAAATTCCTGTTTTAATCTTTTAAGCTGGATTTCTTTGGCTATAACATCTGAGCCAATAAGCAGGCAGATGTTAAAGGCGGGATGGGATTCTGTCTTGTCTTTAACGGGGTAAGCCATATTACCATTGCTCAACTGTGCGCTCGACAATGCGGCGGGCCAAATCCTCAATTGCATTATTTACCGCTGTTTCTTCCGGCACCTGGATTACATTTCCAGTAGCAAAACTAGTAAAATACGAGTAGTTACCGTTGAAGTTGTTTTCTTGCCAAAGGAGCTTGTTTTCTTTAACATCCCAAAGGCTTATATTGACGTAGATATTTATCCGGTATTCAGCGATCTCATTATTATCCGAAGTATAACTTAAAGGGTCCTTACGGTATTCAATTAATTCTCCTTTTAACATTAAATCGGCCTGCCCTTCTTTTTTCGGCTTCAGATTGCCGTCGAATAAATACCTGTTAATTACCTTTCTGGTGATATCGGTCTCAAGCATCGGCCGGTATATGCGGTATTTGTTTGCCGCATAAGATTCCTGGGTAACGTCCACCTTGTTTAAGAACGGATTGACGTAAATAGTGCTGTATTTACCGGTTAGCATTGACTTGGTTGTATAGCCGCAGCCTGATAAAAAAGCCGGTAAAAAGCAAAACATTACAATTAGAGGCAAATAAATCCCGGTTCTATTTTTCATCTTTATGCTCCATTATCTGCAGCCTGATTGCTGCATCCTTGGCAAAAGAACTTTCCGAATAATTATCGATGATATCGTTGTAATATATTTTTGCTGATTCGAATTGTCTTTGTTTTTCATAAAAGCGGCCGATATTATAATATCCTTCCGCTTCTTTTTCCCTGATCTGGGAGATATTTTTCTGGGCATCCAGAGAAAGCACTGCATCCGGGTGCTCTTTTACAAATACCTCGAATTTTTCCTTAGCCTCTTCCGCTGCTCCCTGGTCATAAGCAGGCCCTTTAGACAAACTGGCCCGGCAGCTGGCGATTTGAAATTTAGCTGCAGAGGCCCATTCGCTATCCGGATAACGGGTGACTAACTTGCTGAATTCGTCTTCCGCTTCATAATAACGCATTAAACCTTTTAAAACCAGACCTAATTTATATTGGGCTTTTGGGGCAAACGGCCCGTAGGTCGAGTTTTCTACTACTTTAGTGAATATTTCGATCGCCGGATTATCAACCGGAAGCTCTATCCCCATTGCCTTACGTTTCTCTCCGGACATAAATCTTTCGCCAATCCTATATTCTTTCTCGATAATTTCCTGGATGCGCTCTGAAAACGGATATTTATCGATTACCATTTGATATGCCTGAAAAGCTTCATATAACCTTCCCTGCTTCTCTTCTATTGCTCCCAGATAATACTGGCTTTCCGCAGCCTCCGCAGACTTAGGATAAGCTTTGAGCAATTTACGGAATTCACGTTTTGCTTCTTCGAATTTATCATTATCCAGGAAGGCTTTGGCATAAGCAAACTGTTCCTGCGGGTTATCTTTGGGAAGGTTTTTAGGATTCACCCATTTCCCGGACTTAGGGGTCCAGATCCAATAAGGATAAGCCGGCTGGATGGACAAAAAAGAAATTATTAACAGACTTAAGATTATACGTTTCATAAGGTTCGGATTTCTAGGATTACAGGATTGGTAGATGGGTTAATTTAACCTTTTCAATTTAACATAGCCGGAAAGATTTGTCAACCTTACAAATAGCTTTCATAAAGCCAAAATCAAAAAGAAAAGTAGGCAAAGGGCAATTTCGCTAGTTTTGTATTCAGGACTAAAAGCAAATTAATCAACATCGAGGCTGGGAAACTGAAAAGATTGGTTAAAAAAGGGCAAAACGCTCCGGATAGAACCAGGGTAAAACCGGCTAAAGTAATCAAAGTAGCCAACGGGACAATTAGGATATTGGCTAAAACGGTTATCGGCGATAAAATACGGAAATTAAGCATTATTATTCCTGATGTACCCAGCCAGGCAGAAAACGAAACTAGGCTGCTATCATAGATAAACTGTAAAATTTTAATTTTAGAGAATATTCCCCCAAAAAGGTTCTTTAACCGGGGATAAACAAAGACTATCGCCAAAACACTGGCGAAAGACAATTGAAAGCCTATGTCAAAAAGCTGCTGTGGATTAACAATAAGGATAATTAAAGCAGCTAAAGACAGAGAAATATATATGTCGGGCTCCCTTTTAAAAAAATAGGAACAGAGAAAAATCACCCCCATTATTGTAGCCCTTATCACCGGATTACTTGCGCCCGTTACAAAGCAATAAATCAATAAGCATATTATTGTAAAAATAAGCCTGGGGCGGCGGGGTATCCGCAGGATTTTAAGCAATAAATTGGAGATAAAAGCGACAATACCTACATTAAAACCGCTTACTACCAATATATGGACTGTTCCGGTTTTTACCATCGAGTCATTTACCAACCAGGGAATATTACGCCTTTGCCCAAGTATCATTGCAGAAAGTATGCTGGCGGGGATATCTTCAAGATTACTACTGATGACAGCCTCTGATTTATTGCGCAGCCAGCGGGAAAACCTTAAAAAAGGATTACCGCTTTTGCCCGTAAGACGGATAACTTGGCGCAAATCTTTAATTTGCATAGTTAAATAAATACCCTGCCGCATAAGATAATTTTTGTATCCGGAGACATTTGCGTTGGGGCGCGATAATTTTCCGATAAGCATTAAATTTTCGCCGTAATTTAAATCTTTTAGGCAATCCGTCCTAATCAATACCTTGCCGCAACAGCCCCATCCCAGCTTTTCTAATCGCATCTCCTCCGGACGGAAGATAAATTCAGAGTAATTATTTTTTGTTTCGATGTCGCTATCAACAAACCCCTTTAAGCAATAAAGGGAATTGCTCTTATATCCGATAAAATTATTGATATGGCTGGAAGGTACCCTCCGATAATTCTCCAAGCTCAAGATACCGGCAACTATTGTTAAAACCGATGTTAGGATTAAAAATATACGGTTCTTCTTTAGAAAAATATTTATGCAGCAAAGTATGGTTAGCGCTAAACCGATGATTACCCAAAAATTAAAACGCTTTAAATTACCCAACAAGATCCCCGAACAATAAAAAACGGTAAACAACACAAGCGGCCTTTTCATTCAATAAAAAATATGCTTCTTAGTTTTTCATAACGCTTTGGTCCTATACCTTTTATGTTCTTTAATTCTTCAAGGCTAGTGAATCTTTGATGGACTTTCCGGTATTCGATGATCTGGCGGGTTATCTTTGGGGGAATAAGGCTTAAACGCTTTATTTCCTCTAAACCGATTTTATTAAGGTTTACTTTGGCCAGCTCAACTCCGGGATAGACTAATTTTTTTGTTTGCGGCCAGGCTTTGATCAAGTTACTTAAAATTAATCCGCAAAAACCTAGGTACAAAAGAAACAGGATGATCTTTTTTTCTTCGGGCGTAAAATCGAGCATATTTTATCCTCCCTCTTTAATAGACGGGGGATAACCCGGAAATCTAACCGGAATCTTTGTCTTCGCAGGATTGTAATCGAAAGCTTCTTAGTGTATACTTTGTTATATGGCTAGGATATTGATTATTGAAGACGACTATAATATCGCCAAGAAGAGCAAGGAAGAGTTATCCAATGCCGGATATGAAACAATAGTCGCCTATTCTGCGAAAGAAGGGATGGAAAAACTCAACACGGAGAAACCGGATTGTATCCTCCTGGATTTGGTCCTGCCGGATAAAAGCGGATTTAAAGTGGCCCAGGAGATAAAAAACCTGCCGGAATTCATTGATACCCCGATTATTGCCGCATCATTAAAACACGAGGAAATTGATAAGCATATTGCCGCTAAAAGCGGAATCACCGTCTATATCGAAAAACCTATCGATTACCAAAGGCTGCTTTTCCACATTCAAGACCTTCTTAGTTGAAAAAAAATGGGGTCAGAAAAAATGGGGTCAGAGCTAATTTATCTGGATTTAAGATAAGATAAATTAGCTCTGACCCCATTTTTTATATAACGATATTTACCAGCTTACTGGGGACTACGATGAATTTCTTCGGGGATTTTCCTTCTAACCAAAAAGCAACCTTTTCGTCTTTTAAGACTAACTCTTTAAGCTTATCTTCGGTAATATCCCGGTTGACCTGAATCTTACTACGCAGCTTGCCGTTGACCTGAACCACCAGTTCAACGTTCTCTTCAACCAGTAATTTTTCGTCAAACTTTGGCCAGCTTGATTTAAATATGCTTGTTTTGTTGCCTAAAATCTCCCAAAGTTCTTCGCAAAAATGCGGGGCAATCGGGCTAAGCATGATTAAAAGTATCGAGAATGTTTCCTTGTCGCATCCCAGCTGATAAATGGAATTAGTCAGCTCCATCAGGCTGGCAATCGCGGTATTAAATTTAAAACCGGCGAAATCTTCGCTAACCTTTTTGATAGTTCTATGTAAAGAACGCAAAATTTCCGGGTCTCGAGTATTTTTTAAATTTTCCTGAATCCGCCAAACACGGTTTAAAAATTTATTCGCCCCCTCTAATCCGCGCTGGTCCCATTCGAGTTCAGTTTCAGGAGGGGCGGCAAACAAAATAAATAAGCGCAGGGAATCGGCGCCGTAATTCTTAATCATTGAATCAGGATCGACAATATTGCCTTTTGATTTTGACATCACTTCACCGTCTTTTAAAACCATCCCCTGAGTAAGTAATTTATTGAAAGGCTCGGTAAAATCTATCATTTTTAAATCCTGAAAAAACTTGGTAAAAAACCTTGAGTATAATAAATGCAGGATCGCATGTTCGATACCTCCGATATATTGGTCAACCACCATCCAATATCTGGCCTCTTCTACGTCAAAGGGAGCCTTGTCGAATCCAGGCGAACAGAACCTCAGAAAATACCAGGAAGAGTCAAAAAAAGTGGCCATTGTATCCGTCTCTCTTTTTGCCTCTTTTTTACATTTAGGGCACCTGGTTTCCACGAATTTTTTAACTTTTCCCAACGGACTTCCGCCTTCCCCTGTAAACGGAGCATCCGCAGGCAGTTTAACCGGTAAATCTTGGTAAGGAACCGGGACAACTCCGCAAACCGGGCAGTAAATTATCGGAATTGGCGTGCCCCAATAACGCTGCCGCGAGATTAGCCAGTCACGTAAACGCCAATGTGTTTTTATTTTTCCAAAAGCCTGCTCTTCCATCCATTGAGCTATTTTTATTTTTGCTTCTTCATTTGACAGGCCGTCAAACTTTCCGGAATTAACCTGCACACCTTGCCCTTCATAAGCTTCGGTTAATTCTTGAGCAGAATTCACTGGGTTATCTTTGGGCTTAATTACAATCCGCATCGGTAATTTATGCTCTTTGGCAAAAAGAAAATCTCTCTGGTCATGCGTAGGCACAGCCATAATTGCGCCTGTGCCGTACTCCATTAAAACATAATCGGCAATCCAAATCGGCACTTCTTCGTTATTTACCGGATTAACCGCAAAACTCCCGGTAAATACCCCTTCCTTCTTTACGTCAGATGCAGAACGCACTATTTTGCTGATCCCGGAAATTTTTTTGATAAATTC
>Ga0265297_10012477_pt1 | contig 10196 bp, 8 predicted proteins | sample Munlanlwell13791_FD_192502 | JGI IMG/M metagenome (GOLD analysis project Ga0265297, IMG submission 192502) | Leachate microbial communities from a municipal landfill in Southern Ontario, Canada - Leachate well 137-91 | ecosystem: Engineered > Solid waste > Landfill > Unclassified | place...
ATAAAATCATTGCTATCCGGAGGAAGCGAGGCAATGGAATCCTTTTTCAGGGAATCAGGTTGATCCGGATATTTAAGTAAATGATAATCAGCGGGAAAAGCCTTAATGGTCATGAAAGCTATCAACAGAAAAATGAAGATTTGTTTGTATCTGCTCACCATCAGGGGATTTTCCTTTTTTATTTTTGCCACTAAATTAAAGATTCAAAGATAACGTAATCGGATAATAACGTGATAAAAGTCCTGAGAAATATATCATTATTGATTTTCTTTATGATGTTGATGGCATTTCAGCCCTTGAATTTGAGCAAAAACTATGTCAAAACAATTGTCATTGACCCGGGACATGGTGGACAAGACCCCGGATGCGTTTTTGGAACCACCTATGAGAAGGATATTGTTCTGGACATAGCCTTGGAATTGGGAAGAATCATCAAAGAGAATCTGCCTGACGTCAAGGTTGTTTATACGCGTGACAAGGATACTTTCATAGGGTTGCTGGAACGTGCTGAAATAGCCAATAAAAACAATGCCAATGCCTTTATATCCATCCATGTGAATGCCAATGCCAACACTTCGGCATTGGGTACCGAAACCTGGGTGATGGGATTGCATAAAACGGAAGCCAATCTGAAATTGGCAATGAAGGAGAACTCCGTTATATTTTTAGAGGAAAATTATATTGAGAAATACGATGGATTTGATCCAAATTCCCCTGAAGCATTCATCATTTTTTCTCTTTATCAGGATGCATTTCTTGATCAAAGCCTTATTCTTGCTGAAAAAATCGAGAATGAATTTGTCAACAAAGTGCAACGCAAGAGCCGTGGTGTCAAACAAGCCGGATTTCTTGTGCTTTGGAAAACGAGTATGCCCAGTGTATTGATTGAAACAGGCTTCATTTCGAATGACGAAGAAAGGAAGTTCATTACCTCCAAAACCGGTCAGGTGTATTTGGCTTCTGCCATTTTCAGGGCTTTCAGGGACTTTAAAAAAGAACTGGAAAGCAATTAGATAAGCCTCCTGCATTTCAATTCTTGATCTCTTTGAATAATTAATAATATCTTTGCAAAAAATTATAGCATTGAAAATCACAGACGAATCCAAGGTTGGCATATTTGCAGTATTTACCATGATCATTTTACTTTTTGGGCTCAATATGCTTAAAGGGAAAAACATTTTTGTTAAAAATGCTACCTATTATGCCGTATATGATCATATTGCCGGTTTAAGCGAGTCCAATCCCATACTGATCAATGGCCATCAGGTCGGAAAAGTATATAGCATTCATTTGAATATGGATGAAAGAAAAGTATTGGTTGTCTTAAGTGTAAAAAGAGAGATTGATCTTCCTGTAGGTACCATTGCAAAAATCATTGACATGGACATTCTTGGTGCAAAAGCCGTGGAATTGATTCTCACGGAAAATCCGGAAATGCATAAACGAAATGACACTCTTATCGGGTTAACAGCCATTTCAATCGGCTCTACCGTTGAAAACATGATTTCGCCTGTTATCCATAAAATTGACAGTACACTTGCCGGCATTTTGGCTTCAGTACTTGATGATAACGGTCAGAACAATCTCAAGGCAAGTATTGACAATCTCAGATGCACTACGGACAATATAAAGAAAATGACTGACCAAATTAACCAGGGAAATGTCATAGGCAGGTTTTCACGAATTGTTGCCAATGTGGAATCCATCAGCAACACCCTTAAAGAGAACCAGGATGAGATTGATTTGTTCATGAATAACCTGAGTACCCTCTCCGATTCCATTGACGCAGCGCAACTTGCAGCTACCATCAGAAAGGCCAATGATATGGTTACCGAAGTTAATTTTTTGATGCAAAAGATCAATAATGGTGAAGGATCTTTAGGTCAACTGGTCAATGATAAAAAGCTTTATGAAAACCTTGAATTAACATCTCAAAATTTAAATACGCTTATTGTGGATCTTAAGAATAAACCAAAACGATATGTCCATTTTTCAATTTTTGGCCGCAGCGGAAAAGACGATGCCACTTCAAAAAACAAAGAAAAATAATATTTTCTGCAAATAATTTTGGTTTATTGAAATTTGTTCAGATATTTGCACCCCCTAAATAAATTATTATGTCGCGTGTATGTCAATTAACAGGGAAGAGAGTTATTGTCGGAAACAACGTTTCTCATTCCAACAAGAAGACAAAGAGAAAATTTTACCCCAACCTTCAGATGAAAAACATCTATATCCCTGAGTTGGATGAAACGGTAAGATTGAAAATCAGTACCAGTGCATTAAGAACCATCACCAAGAAAGGAGCTTATGTATATTTAAAAGAACTTGAGAAAAAAGGCATTAAAATTCTGAAATAATGGCAAAGAAATCAAAAGGTGGAAGGCAGCAGGTGATTTTGGAATGCACCGAGCATAAAAACAGTGGATTACCGGGTACTTCAAGGTACATTACGACCAAAAACAAGAAGAATACTCCAGATCGGCTTGAATTGAAAAAATACAATCCCGTTCTTAAGAAACATACGGTTCATAAAGAAATAAAATAACAGGAAATGGCAAAAAAGGTTGTTGCTGGACTTAGAAAAGCTACAAATATTGTAAAAGTAATTTCTCCGGTTAAATCCAAAAAAACCGGCAAATATCGTTTCAGAGAAGATATTATTGACAAAGAAGAGCTTAATCAGTTCCTTAAAAAATAGTTTCTTTCATTCTCTTCTCCTTTCATGAAAATTTTGAATGCATTATTTGAATGCATATTCCCAAGTAAAAAAAATATTGCTGTTTAAACGCTTTACAGTAAATTGCAGGTTTAATAAAATACCTGAAATATGAATAAAATAAAGAGTTTGATTCTCGTGAGCCTCCTGACTCTGAGTACCATTAATACATTTTCTCAAACCTATTGCACACCTACTACGAATGGTGCAAATCCCAGTAGTTTTTATTGTCATATTTTACAGTTTTCTTTCGGAGAATTTAATTTAAACTATGCGGCACCCTGGAATACTACCTCACCTGTTTATTATGATTATTCCACTCAAACCACCACAGTAGTCACCGGGCACAGTTATCCTCTTTTTGTCGTGTTGGGAAACGGAGGAAACACCCAGACTTTGGCTATATGGATAGATTACAATCAAAATAAGGTTTTTGAAACCAATGAACGACTTTATAATGTAACCGATTATGCCAATGTAGGGGACCATATTGTCAGAGCAAACATTACGATTCCAACCAATGCTACACTGGGGACCACGAGATTGAGAATAGGGACCATCGGGGGAACGAACATTCCTGTTCCCTGCAACAATACGAATCCTGACGGATCCATGCATTTTCAGGATTACAGTGTCAACATTGTTTCTCCCGCAGTACAAAAGTATCTGAAATCCAATGTAGTCCAATACTCAACTGATGAAGTGACGGCTAACAGTGTAAATAATGCCATTGTAAGTGTTGTGGTGAACACCAATGTGGATGGTACACTCACTCCTTTAAGTGCTGATACTTTCCTTTTCAGCCTGTTTGGGACCACCAATCCCTCTGAAATTCTTAATGCAAAGCTTTTTTATACAGGGAAGAGTCCCGAATTCAGAACAATTTCCCAAGTGGGGAGTACCATCTCAAAACCGGGCACCTATTTTTCCATTGCTGCCAAGCAGAAACTTGAGCCCGGAAACAATTATTTTTGGTTAACTTATGATGTTGCGAGCACAGCAATCATTGGCAATTCGCTGGATGCCCGATGCAACAGCATTTTCATCAATAACCGGAAATTCCCCGAGACCATTGACCCTACTGGCGTAAGAAATATTGGTTACTGTATCTCCAAAGGGAATAAATCCCAATTCGTATATACACGCAGAGTGACCATCGGAACCATTAATAATGGCATTCAGTATTACAGTACTCCAGGTTATTCAAATTACACCTATTTAACAACGACACTCTATAAAAACCAATACCACACTTTATCTGTCGAAACAGGCAACGGTGTCAATACCAATTACATAAGAGCCTGGGTTGACTTTGATCGCGATGGAGTTTTCGACAATGTAAATGAATTGGTTCTTTTCGATAGCATTACTTCGGCAAGTGCGACAAACCCCAATTACGGACCAGTTGTTGACAGTTTCATGATTCCCTTAAATTCTCCTGTCGGACCAACCCGTTTGAGGGTAAGTTCACATTATAATCCGGTTAATCCTCCTTTCAGAACACCCGCATATCCTTGCGAAAATCCGCTTGAAGTAGGCGAAGTGGAAGATTATACCATTGTTATTGCTGATTCAGGACAAACTGTTGCAGATTTTAAAAGTACCGTAGCCTGTTTTGGCAGTCCTACTACTTTTACTGATGCCTCTTACACTTTCGGGACACAATATGTGGTGAGCAGTTGGGTTTGGGAATTCGGGGATGGTGATACTTCTCATGCCCAACATCCTTCCCATACCTATAAGAATCCCGGTGTTTACAACGTCAAACTTACTGCTAAAACCAATGCTCCCGGAGCCATCATAGGAACAGTTACCAAGGCTGTTAAAATCAATAAACCTGTTGCCAATTTTTCATGGAGCAATATACTCTATAAAGTTCCAACAAAGTTTTTCGATGAAAGTTCCGGAGGTACTGCTACTGCCTGGTATTGGGATTTCGGAGATCCCTCTTCGGGTTACAACAATTACTCCAATCTTAAATCACCAACTCATACCTACAATGTGGTTGGGCCATATGATGTGACATTTATTGTGACAACGGAAGGCAATTGCCGGGACACGGTCACAAAAAGGCTGGATATTGACAGCATTATTACTCCTCTGGCAGACTACAGTGCTTCCACCTATGATCCTTATTACAAGCAGGATGTCACCTTGCTTGACCTATCTGTAAATTTCCCGAACAAATGGCATTGGGTAATTTCTCCTGCTTCCTATCAGTTTAAGAACGGAACTGATGCTTTTTCGCAAAATCCCGTCATCTCTTTTGACACCATTGGAATGTACGTTGTAAAACTTGTAACCAGTAATGCAAAAGGTTCAGACTCCATATCCAAATTATTCAATGTAAAAAATTACACGAAACCACTTGTTGATTTTGAAGCCATGCAAACCAGCGTAAAAGCAGGACAACTTGTTTCATTCCTTGACAAATCCACCAATGACCCTAATCAATGGCTTTGGACATTCGGAGATGGTGACACCGTGTATGTACAGCACCCCAACCATGTTTATGAAAATATCGGAAATTATTCCGTGAGTCTAACTGCTTCCAATCCTGCCGGAAGTAATAAAGTGATCAAAACCAACTATGTTAAAGTAACCAATGAATATCAGTTATGCGATAACGATGCACCGGTTACCAACTTGTTTTCCGGATTTATTTTTGACTCTGGTGGTAAAGATGCCGCTTATAAGAATAATACAAACTGCGGATTTCTTATCAAACCGGAATGTGCCGGAGCAATAACCCTTACTTTCCACTTTCTGGATTACGATGTTGGAGATTACCTGATGGTATATGATGGAGTTGACGAAAACGGAATACCCCTTTTCACCGGAACAGGTTTTACAGGGACAGTCAAACCGTCTCCTGTTGTTGCTCTTTCCGGTGCCATGTACATTGTGGAAAAAACAAATAATACAACCAACGCATCCGGGTTTGCAGCTTCATGGAACGCAGTTCCCAACATCAGGCCCAAAGCCATTATTGATGCTGATACAATAGGATATGTAAATGGCCCGGTTACTTTTTTCAACAAAACCGTTCTTGGCTCAGGAAATTCTTACGAATGGGATTACGATAATGATGGCATTTATGATGACAAATCGCTGCATGGCAATTTCAAATTCGACTCACTAGGCACCTATATCATCGCCCTTAAAGCTACCAATTGTGCAGGTCAACATATTGTTTATCACACTATTCGTATCATTATGCCTACCAAACCACCCTTTGCAGATTTCACTTCCGACAAAGACACGGTATCCGAAGGTGAGAAAGTATATTTTTATGATCTTTCGACCAATGGTCCATCGAAATGGAAATGGGAAGTGAAGACCTATGATTACTGGTCGGCATACTATTTTGCAGATGGAACCAGTGATACCTCTCAAAATCCGGTAATAGAATTCTATGGTACTGATGTCTTTGATATCAGCCTGACTTCTTCAAATGACTTGGGTACTTCTCCCACCATGGTAAAAAAGAAATATATTGTCACCATTGCCAAGGCAACCATGGGTTCATGGCCTTTTGAGATAGAATCACCGGCAGGGCGTATTTTTGACAGTGGTGGTCCCGATGGAGATTATTCCAACAATGAAAACTATTCACTCCTTTTGAAACCTTGTGCCAAAAAAGTGTACCTGCGATTCTCAAAATTTGATCTTGCTGTTGGCGATTATTTGCGTATTTATGACGGAAAGGATAATACCGGAAAACCCCTTCATCCCGGGACAGGATTTACCTCAAATGCCATGCCCTCCTATTCCGTGGCTTTGATTGCCAATTCCGGCTATATGTATCTTGAACAAGTCACCAATAACAATACTGTGGCATCCGGATTTATAGCCAATTGGTATATTGACCCCATTCCCCTACCCAAAGCTTCATTCAATTTCAAGGATACAGCTTACACGCAAGGTGCTGTTACGTTCTTTGAAAACACCTCCACGGGAAAAATTGATAAATGTTACTGGGACTATGATTATGATGGATTTAATGATGATTCCACGTTCCACGGAGTCTATTCTTACACTAGTCCGAAATCAAACCAGTATGTTTTCCTGAAAGTGATGAATTGTTCTGGTGAATCCAATGCCTCAAATGAATTTGTGGTTATTGATCCATTCCAACAACCATTTGCTTCCTTCGAAGCAGACAAGCTTATTGCCGATACCCTCGATAAAATCACTTTCAAAGACCACTCCTTTTTTGGCCCGACAACCTGGCAATGGCAATTTGATCCCCCTTACGCGCATTTTATCAATCCCGAAGGAGAAAACTATCCTTATCCTCAAGTCAAATTTGATTCGGTGGGATATTATGATGTAACTATGATTATCTCCAATAGTTTTGGAAGCGATACGCTTGTCAAAGCTGATTATATCAAAATTTTTGCTTTCTGCAGACCAACAGTGAGCAACCTGTTGGCCAATTTTGGTATAAGTAAAGTAAAAATAAATGATCTTGAAAATGACACCAAAGCCGGAACAACTGCTTATACGGATTACACAGACAGCAAATCGGTTACCCTTGAAATTGGTGGACATTACCTGATTGAACTTCAAAGCCCCGCTGCTACATATGCTTATTCCCGAAAGGTATGGATTGATTACAACCAGGACGGTATTTTCTCGGAACCAGGAGAATTGGCTGCCTCTTCCTCCAACGAACAAACCATTGTGTGGCAGGATTCGGTTAAAGTTCCTTCAACGGCTTTATTAGGCCCAACCCGTATGCGTATCAGTGCCAACTATGCCGGATATCCCAATACACCCTGCGGGCCCAATTTCTTTGGTGAATATGAAGATTACAGAGTAACCATCACAGACGACCACACAGCCCCTGCGATCACCATTTTAGGCAACAATCCGATGCTTACGGAAATCAGCTATCCTTATTTTGACCCGGGTGCTCAGGCACTGGATGCCGTTGAAGGTGACCTGACAACACAGATCACCACTTTCTCAAATGTTAATATTGATAAAGTCGGACAATACCAGGTTAAATATAATGTTGAGGATTCAAAGGGCAATAAATCGGAGGAAGAGATCAGAACTGTATTTGTCACACCCGATAAGACAAAACCGGTAATCTCACTGATAGGTGATGATCCACAGATGATTGCGGTCTATCATTCGTATGTGGAACAAGGCGCTCTTGCCATTGACAACCTGGATGGTGATATCAGCATTAACTTGATGATACAGCATCATATTGACACCTCAAAGGTTGATACGTATTATGTCAGTTATACCGCCTACGACTTTACCGGGAATTTTGCTGAAACTGTTCAAAGAGAGGTTTATGTTGCTGATACGATTGCTCCCGTAATCATTCTTATTGGTAGCGACACTCTCATTGTTGAAAAAGATAGTGCGATCAATGATCCCGGGACCGATGTAAGCGATAACTATTATCAGGATGTTCAGGTTACAACTACAACCAACGTAGATATTAATACTGACGGATGGTATTGGATTCGCTACGATGCAACGGATGGATCCGGCAATAATGCAAAAACAGTTGTTCGTACCATTAAAGTGGGCACCCCCATTTCCGTTGAAGAAATTACATCAAAGGATATTGTTTCTGTTTACCCGAATCCCGGAAATGGATTGTTTATTTTGTCACTTTCATTATCCAATTCGCAGGATATAAAAATCGAGGTAATCAATTCTTTAGGGCAAAGAATCCAAAATTACAGCTTTGACCAATTGCGATCCGCACAAAAAGTCATTGATCTTAGCGGAGAAGCTGAAGGCATGTATTATATCAAAACCTTTCTGAATGATAATGTAATAATTTCCAAGGTCACCTTAGTCAGGTAATCTATTATGCCGGGTTGAATGCCCGGCATTTTTTTATGAAAAGCAAGGAAAACACATTGAAACAAGCCATTGATAGTTTTATTGACTATTATAAACTGCGCTATAAATTTGACGAAAAGAATATTACTGATTCCTGGGAAGAAATAGCAGGCAGTATGATTAACAAACACACAACCAATTTATATTTAGATCAAAACAAACTTCATGTGGAACTAAGGTCATCCGTAGCTAAACAGGAATTGCTTTTTATTAAAAGCCGTTTGATCCATCTTATTAACAGGAAATTAAATAAGATGGTAGTTGATGAAATAATAGTCCATTGATCTTTATGAAAAGAGCTTTTCAACATCCAAACCCGGAATATCCGGAATATGGTCTTTAAGCCCTTCCTTTAATTCTTCAGCTGATTTTTCCGAACAAAGTTTAATGGTGGCATTTATAGCTAAGACCAATTCTTTTTCCAACCTATCTTTATCGTTTCCGCTTAAAAGTTCCTCACTGATTTCAATTTTTCTGAATTCTTTATCCGCAGTTGCATATACTGATATGTTGCTGCTATCGCTTTTATAAACAATTTCAGTAAACCGAAGACGGTCTTTTATTTCCTTACTTTTATCTTTTATTTCCGAGAGTTTACCAATAATCTTCAGAAAATCAAACATAGAGACTGCTTCTTTTCATCTTAAAAGAATTATTTTAGCCTCCATTGCTCTGCATAGTATTTTGCTGTAAGTTTTTCCCCGGTGGCTCTTTCAATCATTTCGTTCCAGGGATAGATTTTCCCGACAGAAAATACGTTGTCAATCAAATACTTCCCGACAGCAGGATTATGGTAAAAACTTTTCACCTTATGCTCGGATTTTACAATATTTTCGGATATATACATATAAAACTGAGAAGCAAGCAATTCGCCAAGCAGGTAATTATGATAATAACACGGTGAAGTAGCAATATGTATCTTTGACGCCCAATCCGGGGAATTTCTTCCTTCAGGCCGTTTAATCATCTGGTATTTTTCAACCAAATCCCACCACAGTTTATTTAAATCCTGATCAGGATTCTCATACATGCTTTTCTCAAAACGGTACATAACCTGACTCCAGCGACTGAAAACCATCATTTCCAGTCGGATTAACTTGTAGCTTTCCAGGTTAATGACTTTTCGTTCTTCATCGGTGATTAGGCCCATATCCAAAAGCCATCTTGGATTTGATGAAAAACGTCCGAATAACATGGCGATGGCTTCGGTTGTAAATGTATGGGCTGCTTCCTTAAGGACAAATGGTACTTCCGTTCCCAGGTATTTATCGTAAACGGCATGACCATATTCGTGAAGCATGGTATTCATCCAATAGCTATTCGACTTGATGTTACACAAAACGCGGACATCTCCCATGCGGTCAATGTTTATGCAGAAGGCATGCTGGTTTTTCCCTTGTTTTTCATACAAATCACTTTTCTTCAGCAAATCATCTATATCCAGGCCCAAGCTGGAATAATAGGTTTTTGTCAGTTCAGCTAAATCCTTATCTTGATAATATTTGTCAAGATCCACCTGGTAAATTGCCGGTGCTTCCTGAAAGAATCGGTTTTGATAATGCCATGGCATCAACTCGTCTTTTGAAATATTGAACTTTTTTGC
>Ga0265297_10012478_pt1 | contig 10196 bp, 7 predicted proteins | sample Munlanlwell13791_FD_192502 | JGI IMG/M metagenome (GOLD analysis project Ga0265297, IMG submission 192502) | Leachate microbial communities from a municipal landfill in Southern Ontario, Canada - Leachate well 137-91 | ecosystem: Engineered > Solid waste > Landfill > Unclassified | place...
GTGCGGCAATGACGAAGTCCCCGTGCCGGCCGGCTGCCAGGCCGGGATCAGGTGGCGCTTGCCCGGCCCGATCAGGTCGGCGCGGCCCATGGCTCTGAGCGCCTCGCGCAGCAGGGGCCAGTTTTCTGGATCGTGATAGCGCAGAAAGGCCTTGTGCAGTTTGCGCTGGCGTCCGCCGCGTACCACGGCAACGCCTTCCGAATCCGTCGTGACCTTGCGCAGCGGATTCTTCTCCGTGTGCCACATGGCGGTGGCAATGGCCAGCGGCGTCGGCAGGAAGGTCTGCACCTGATCAAGACGGAAGCCGTTCCGCTTCAGCCACAGCGCGAGTTCCAGCATGTCTTCATCGGTGGTGCCGGGATGCGCGGCGATGAAGTAGGGAATCAGGTACTGCTCCTTGCCGGCCTCCTTGGAGAACTTGTCGAACATCTGCTTGAAGCGTTCGTAGGCGCCGATGCCCGGCTTCATCATTTTCGACAGCGGGCCTTCCTGGGTGTGCTCGGGCGCGATTTTCAGGTAGCCGCCGACGTGGTGGGTCACCAGTTCCTTCACATACTCGGGCGAGCGCACCGCAAGGTCGTAGCGCAGGCCGGAGCTGATCAGGATCTTCTTGATGCCGGGCAGCGCGCGCGCCTTGCGATAGACCGAGATCAGCGGCGCGTGGTCGGTGTTGAGGTTTTCGCAGATGCCCGGATAGACGCAGGACAGCCGGCGGCAGGACGACTCGATCTTGGGATCCTTGCAGGCCATGCGGTACATGTTGGCGGTCGGCCCGCCGAGGTCCGAGATGACGCCGGTGAAACCGGGCGTCTTGTCGCGGATGTCCTCGATCTCCTGCAGGATCGAGGCTTCCGAGCGGCTCTGGATGATGCGTCCTTCATGCTCGGTGATCGAGCAGAAGGTGCAGCCGCCGAAACAGCCGCGCATGATGTTGATCGAAAAGCGGATCATTTCCCACGCCGGAATTTTGGCGTCGCCGTAGGCAGGATGCGGCGCACGGGCATAGGGCAGACCGAAGACGTGGTCCATTTCCTCGGTGGTCAGCGGAATCGGCGGCGGGTTGAGCCACAAGTCGCGCCGGCTGGCGCCTTCGCCGTGGGCCTGGACCAGCGCGCGCGCATTGCCGGGATTGGATTCAAGGTGAAACGTGCGCGAGGCGTGCGCATAGAGCACCGGATCGTCGCGGACCTGTTCGTAGGAGGGCAGGCGGATGGCGGCGTGAGCGCGTGCTTCCTTGTGTTTCGCCAAGCGTTCTGCACGGCTGACGACGTTAATGATCGCCGTACCGCCAGCACCGACTTTCATGGTCTGCTTGTCCGCTTCCATGGCGTAAGGATCGGGATGCGGGTGCACCGCTCCCGGCGTATCCACGGTCGTCGAATCCGCTTCGGCCCAACCCGGCCCCGGTAGCCAGCCATGCGGCACCATGAAGGCGGTGCCGCGCAGGTCGCGGATGTCGCCGATCTTCTCGCCATGGGCCAAACGGTGGGCGAGTTCCACCAGCGCCCGCTCGGCGTTGCCGAACAGCAGCAGGTCGGCCTTCGAATGCGGCAGGATCGAGCGCCGCACCTTGTCCGACCAGTAGTCGTAGTGCGCGATGCGGCGCAGGCTTGCCTCGATGCCGCCGATCACCAGCGGCACGTCGGGGAAGGCTTCGCGGGCGCGCTGCGAATAGACGATCACGGCCCGGTCGGGGCGGCGATCCGGCGCGGCGTTGGGCGTGTAGGCGTCGTCCGAGCGGATCTTGCGGTCCGAGGTGTAGCGGTTGACCATCGAATCCATGTTGCCGGCGGTGATGCCGAAGAACAGCTTCGGCTTGCCCATGCGCTTGAAATCCTCCGACGAGTGCCAGTCCGGCTGGCTGATGATACCGACGCGAAAGCCCTGCGCTTCGAGCAGCCGGCCGACCAGCGCCATGCCGAAGCTGGGGTGGTCGATATAGGCGTCGCCGGTGACCAGGATGATGTCGCATTCGTCCCAGCCCAGCGTGTCCATCTCGGCGCGCGACATGGGCAGGAAGGGCGCCGGGCCGAAGCGCTGCGCCCAGTACTTGCGATAGGAGGTCAGCGGCTTGGCCGCTACGGTGGTGATGGCCATTGCGGGAGAATCAGGCCGCGCGCACGCGGCTTTGCGAGGGAACGTGGCGGGCCAGGAAGTCCATCTGGTCGGCGAGAATGTTGCGGTTGCAAAGGATCAGGTATTCCGCCTTGTTCGGCACGTAGGGTGCATAGACCAGTTCCATGCGCGCCTGTTCCGGGGTACGCCCGCTCTTGGTCTGGTTGCAGTGGCGGCAGGCGGTGACCACGTTCATCCAGGTATCGCGCCCGCCCTGCGAGACCGGCAGGACATGGTCGCGGGTGAGTCGCTGCGAGGCGAACTCGCGCGCGCAGTAGGCGCAGATATGCCGGTCGCGATGGAACAGCTCGCGGTTGGACAGCGGCGGCGTCGGGTGCAGGGACTTGCCCGAAAGGGCCTTGCCGCGTATCGCGATGATGCTGCTGGTGGCCAGTTCGGAGCGCTCGCCGGTGACGCGATTGGTACCGCCGTAGAAAACGAAATGAGTATCGCCGGCGTCCCAGGCGACAAGGTCACGCGCGACGTAGATGCAGGCATGCTGCCAACTCACCCAGCGGTGGGGAACCCCGTGCTGGTCGAGGGTTAGGATCAGCGGATGGCTACTCATCTCTATAGAATCCTGTATTGGCGAGAATTTAGCAGAGCGGAATGACTTTTCATAGCTTGGACGAGAGGGAGTTGGCGTATCGACGGCTGCGTCATGCACTTGTCGCTTCGTTGGTGATTCACGTCCTGGTACTTTTCTGGTCCGGCCCCCCGCGTGTCCTGACGAAGGATACGCCTTCCGTGCTTCATGCAACGTTGCGTTCGCCGCAGCCGAAGGAGCCTGTGCCGGCCAAACCATCCGCGCGCGCCGTGCCGCCAGCGCCGACTCCTGCTCCGACTCCAGCGCCCGCTCCCGTGCCGAGCGTACCCAAGGTACTGAAACCGGCACCCACCACATTGGAGCAGGCCAAGCCGCCTTCGGTTCCTCAAACGCCAGCGGTGCCGGCCGAATCAGTCGCGAAGCCCGCAGCCGGCCCCGCGCCTGCTCCTGCCGGAGCCGCGACTTCGGCCCCGGCAGGGCCCGCAGGATCGACCAGCGGCGTTCTTCTGACGGAATCCAACGCAAGCGGAGAGACGGTGGATAGCCTGCGCGTCTACAGGATTGCGGTGGCCACGCAGGCGCGGCGCTTCAAGCGCTACCCGGCGCAGGCGATGGCCTCAGGCTGGGAGGGGAGCGCCGACATCCGCGTCGAAGTCGGCAGCGACGGCCGGCCGCGCGCCGCCTCGGTGGTCCGCTCCAGCGGTCATGAACCGCTGGATCGTGCAGCGCTGACCATGATCGATGCCGGCGCCCTGCGTGCACGCCTGCCCGACAGCTTGCGCGGCAAGGCCTTCGCGGTGGTGCTGCCGGTGTTCTTCAATCTGGATGACGAGTAGCCGGCCTTGGCGGCACGGTCAGGCTTTCGGTGCGAAAGCGGTACTCGCCGGCACGACGATCGGCAAAGTAATGCCTCAGGGTGACGGCAATGGTGCGAAAGGCAATTTCATCCCAGGGAATTTCGTCCTCGCTGAACAGACGCAGCTCGAGGGTTTCGACGCCCGGGGCGAAGTCGAGATCCAGCAGTCGCGAGCGGTAGATCACATGCACCTGGTGAATCTGCGGCACGCTGATCATCGTGTACATCTCGCCCAGCTCGACGCGGGCGCAAGCCTCTTCCAGCGTCTCGCGCAAGGCCGCGTCGGCGACGCTTTCGCCGTTCTCCATGAAGCCGGCCGGCAGCGTCCATTTGCCGTGCCGCGGCTCGATGGCGCGCCGGCAGAGCAGGATGCGGTCTTCCCATTCCGGCAGGGCGCCGACTACGAGCCGCGGATTTCGGTAATGAATTGCACCGCAGGCATCGCACACGTGGCGCGGCAACGAGTCACCCGCAGGAATCTTCAATATGACGGGTGCGCCGCAGACGCTGCAAAAATTCATCGCCGGATCCATGGTTTATTTTAGCGTGCCGAAACCCGATCCCGTCATTGCCCACAGCCACATATTGATGATATAAGTCGCGGGATGACCAGCGAGAATCTCGACTTGACGTTCGGCTCTGCCCCCCTTGATCGCCTTCAGGAAATCAAGGCGATGGAGGATTTTCCGGTGGCCAAGGGGCCGGCGCTGGCGCTCATCCGTCTGACCCAGCGCGAATCCACTTCGCTGGGCGTGCTGGCCCACGCGCTGAAGGCGGATCCGATTTTCTCGGTGAGGCTGCTCAAGGTCGCCAATGGCGCCAACGGTACCGAAAAGCCCCCGATTGTTTCGCTGCGCGACGCCGTCAGCGTGCTGGGCGTGCCGGCCGTGAGGGCGCTGGCCCTGGGATTCTCGCTGCTGTCGATTCATCGCAGCGGCAACTGCGGCAGCTTCGACTACGCGCGCTTCTGGTCGCACGCGCTGGCCCGCGCCGTCGGATTGCCGTTGCTGACCGGAGCAATCCACAGAGGCGAGTCGGAGGAAGCGTTCAGCGTCGGGCTGCTGGCCCGCACCGGCGAACTGGCGTTGGCCGAGTTGTTTCCCGAACAGTATGCAGAGATCCTGGAGCGCCGCCGGCAGGAGCCGTCGCACCGCCTGAGCGAACTCGAGCAGCAGGCCTTCGGCATAAGCCATGAGGCGGTGACGGCGTCGATGCTGCTCGACTGCGGCCTGCCGGAGGATTGCATCGAGTCGGCCAGGTTATTCGAGGGCTGCGAGGAACAGTCGCTGGAGAAGGGCTCCGACCCGTTCGTCACGCGGCATTTGCTTGCCCTGGCCGACCGTATCGCCGACGTTTGCGTGGCGCCCCAGGCCGAGTGGCGCAGGTTGATGCCGAGACTGTTCCAGTTGGGCAGCCGCCTCGGATTCGACTCGCCCGCCCTGATCGCGACCTGCGACCGGATCGCCCACGAATGGCGCGAATGGGGCCCGACGGTGGAAGTCGACATCGGTCCCATGCCGCGTTTCGAGGACGTCCCTGCCGAAGAGGTCGAGCCTCCTCCTCCGCTGCCGCGCGTCGAGCCCGTGCTGGCCAGAGCAGTCGCCGCCAAGCCCGTGCCGCCTGTCAAGGCTGTCCCTGCGGCAGACGTCGTCATCGTCCACGTGCCGCCTGTCGAGGCCGTCCCTGCCCCGAAGGTCGAGGCCGTCCGCAAGCCGAGTGTCGAGGCCGCCCCTGCCGAACCGCCGGCGCCGCCGAAGCAGGCGGAAAAGCCCGCGGCCGCACCGGCCGCCCGCAGCGGCCAGGGCATGCGCATCCTGGTGGTGGGAGATCAGGAGCGGGTACGCAAACAACTCTGCGAAGCGCTGATTACGGCCGGACACTCGGTGTTCGAGGCGGCCAATGGCCGCCAGGGGCTTGCCATGGCCCTCGAACTGCAGCCGCAGATCATGCTCGTCGATTTGCAGTCCGGCGGCATGGACGGCATCGAACTGACCGACAGCCTGCGCCAGTTCAAGGTCGGGCGCGGCGTTTACATCCTGCTGCTGACGGGAACCAATCTCCTGAGCGGGACCGATGACGACGAGAAACTGGTTCAGGCCTTCGAGGCCGGCGTGGACGATTTCCTTGTCATGCCGATCAAGCCGAGAGTCCTGGCCGCGCGCCTTCGCGCCGGTCAGCGCGTCGTCGGACTGCACGAGGACCTCGCACGCGAGCAGGAAGAGACCCGGCGCATTTCCGCCGAGTTGTCGGCGACCAACCAGAAACTGCAGGCCGTCGGCATGACCGACATGCTCACCGGCTGCCCGAATCACCGCGCGGCGATGGATCGCATTCAGCAGGAATGGGCGATGGCGACGCGCAGCGAGCGTCCGCTGGCCTGCATGGCTATCGAAATCGACGATTTCAAGATGGTCAACGACATCCACGGCCACGAGGCCGGCGACACCGTGTTGAGACTCGTCGCGAGCACCCTCAAGGAGGAGATGCGCGCCCAGGACGTGCTGGCCCGCACCGGTGGCGACGAATTCATGGTGATCTGTCCGGATACGACTCTGGAAGCGGCGCTCGCTTGCGCCGAGCGCATGCGTGCGGTGATCGAGACCTTGCCCATCGTTTCCGCCGCGGAGAAGCTTCGCGGCAGCGTCAGCATCGGCGTCGCCGTGCGCGATGCCGCGACTGCCGATCCGGAAGCCCTGATCCGGTTGGCCGACCAGAGCGTGTATCTGGCCAAGCGCCGCCGCAACACCGTAGCCACCGTGCAGTCGAGATCGCCGGTTTCCGCAATGTCGGCCTGACCCGGGCAAGACGACATGTCTTCCGCGATTCGCATGCTGATGGTCGAGGATTCGGAGGACGAGGCCTTCCTCTTGTATTCCGAACTGCGTTCGCGCGGCTTGTCGCTGAACTGGGCGCGGGTCGATACCAAGCACGACATGGCCGTAGCGCTGGCGCAAGAAGACTGGGACCTGATTCTTTGCGATCACAACATGCCGGGTTTCGATTCCGGTTCGGCGCTGGTCGTCGCCCAGCACTCCGGCAAGGACGTCCCTTTCATCATCTATTCCGGCCGCATCAGCGACCAGCAGGCTTTTTCGGCGATGGATGCCGGCGTTCAGGACTATGTCGAGAAGGGCAACTACAGCCGCCTGATTCCGGTCATCGAGCGCGAACTGAAGAACGCTTCCGCGCGTCATGTCGCACGCCAGGCCGACACCCGGATTCGCGAGCTGGCCCTGTTCGACCCGCTCTCCAGCCTGCCCAATCACTCCCTGTTCTGCAGCAAGGTGCAAGAGGCCGTGGCGCAGGCGCAGCAGGAGGGTAGGACCCCCGGCGGCGCGGTCATCGGCCTCGACCTCGACCGCTTCCTGCGGATCAATTCCTCGTTCGGCTTCGAGACCGGCAATGACATCCTGCGGCAGTTTTCAACCCGTCTCGGCAAGGTCTTGCCGGCGTCGGCGGTACTGGCGCGGATCGCAGGCGATTCATTTGCGGTGTTTCTGCCGGGACCGGTAGATCGCAGCGTGGTCGACGCGGCGGCGCAGAAGATTCGCGACTGCCTCGATGCGCCCTTCGACAAGGACGGCATCGAACTGTTCGTTACGGCCAGCCTCGGCATCGCGTTGCTGCCGGACGACGGCATCGAGGCCAACGAACTGCTGATGAACGCCGAGACGGCCGTCACGCACGCCAAGCGCCTCGGCGGCAACCTCGTTCAGTACTATCAGCGCGTCATGAATGCCCATTCCGGCGAGCGGCTGGCGATGGAAGCCGACTTGCGCCACGCCATCGAGCGCGGCCAACTGTTTCTCGAATATCAGCCCTGCGTGGACGCGGCGAGCGGAAAGCTGGTCGGCGTCGAGGCGCTGTTGCGCTGGCAGCATCCGGAACACGGCCTGATCGGGCCGGATAGTTTCATCCCCATTGCCGACGAATCGGGGATCATCGTCGGGATCGGCGAATGGGTGCTGCAGGCGGCCTGCCGGCAGGGGCGCCTCTGGCAGGATGCGGGCATCGACATCTATCTGTCGGTCAATGTTTCTGCCGTTCAGTTCGCCCAGCCGCGAACACTGGAACTCGTCAGCCGGGTTCTGCATGAATCCGGATTCGCGCCGGGGAACCTGCAACTCGAAATCACCGAATCGGTGCTGATGCACGACGCCGGTTCGGCGGTAGGCATGCTGCGGGCGCTGAAGAACATGGGCTTGCGCATTTCCGTCGATGATTTCGGCACGGGCTATTCCTCGCTGTCCTATCTCAAGCGGCTGCCCATCGACGTGCTGAAAATCGACAAATCCTTCGTCCGCGATCTTCCGCATGGCGGGGAGGATGCGGCGATCACCCGCGCCATCATCGCCCTGGCGCGGTCGCTGAAACTCGGCACCGTGGCCGAGGGCGTCGAGACCGAAGCGCAGGCCCGGTTTCTGCAGGCCGAGGGCTGCGACCGCTGCCAGGGCTACTTCTTCGGCTATCCGATGAGCGCCGAAGCCCTGCAAGCCCAGTTGGTTGCAGATGTGAGCTTGGAAAAGACAGAATAAACAGGTCGTTATCCTCCCTTTGTAATGCTTTCTCTTACAAAGCTGCTCTATCTAATTCTTACAATAGAATGGTTTTTCCATTGATTTCTTTCTTGTCATGCCCTGTGTGATCATGTATTCGCCGTGATTTGGGCTCGAATTCGGGTCTGACCGGCGCTCACAAGGAGTGCAAGATGAAATCGACCGACACCTACAACGACATAAAGGAAGTCAATCTCTCTTATCTGATGCTGGCGCAGAACATGGTTCGCTCGGATCGCGAAGGGGCCATTTTTCGTCTGGGCATCAGTGAAGAGATTGCCGATGTGCTTGGGCGCCTCACGCCGGGCCAGGTTCTGAAAATGGCCAGTTCGGACATGCTGCTGTGCAGCTTCCGCTTCGAGGACGCGCTGCTGCTTGATCTTCTCGCCAACCATGAACGCGATCGCGGCGTCGGGCATCTGCACGCGACGATTCTGGCTGCGGGCCGGCCGGTCGCCACGATAGCCTGAGAAGGCTTCATTCAAGGTCAAGCATCAAGCTGCGGAGGTTCCACATGCGCAACAAGTCGGTCATCATTGAAGCGAAGGATATTGGCCTGGCGATCGAGTTGATCGAACTCGGTGCCCGCCTGCAACTGCTGGAGGCGGAAACCAATCTTTCGCGCGAGCGGCTGCTCAAGCTCTACAAGGAAGTGCGTCACGAGTCGCCGCCAAAGGGCATGCTGCCCTTCTCGACCGACTGGTTCATGACCTGGCAGCCGAACATCCACGCCTCGTTGTTCATGGCCTACTACCGTTTCCTCAAATCGCACACCGAGCTGACCGGACTGGAGCTGATCATCAAGTCCTACCGGATGTACCTCGAGCAGGTCGAGCGCGGCGGCATGGATCGGGTCCTGTCGCTGACGCGGGCGTGGACCATGGTGCGCTTCTTCGACGCCAACATGCTGCAAATGGCCACCTGCCGCGAGTGCGCCGGCGAGTTCGTCGCCCACGCCTACGATCCCACCCGCGGCTACGTTTGCGGCCTGTGTCACATGCCGGCGCGCGCCGGCAAGACGCGGCGCGCGGCCGAAGCCGCGGCGGCCATCGCCGCAGGCGCCGCCGTCTAGGCGCTGCCGGTACTCCTGCAGCGCCCCGACGCGCTCCTCCGCAAACGCGGAAGGGGCGCGTTTGCCGTTCGGGCTTCCGTGACGGCTTCAGTCAGCGTGTCGCCGGCGCCGACTCCTGATTCTTGCCGGTCGCAGCCCTCCGCCTGCCATTGTGATTACAATTCATGCCCCTTCGCCGTGGCGCGAAGGCGGCAATTCCATTTCCGAAAGTAGAGCGTCCTTCCCATGTGGTTCCGCAATCTCCAGATTTTCCGGCTGACTCCCGAGTGGGCTTACAGCACCGAGTCCCTGTCGCAAGCTTTGCACAAGGGCCTGTTCCATGGCTGCGGCGCGAGCGATCGCGCGGCGCGCGGCTGGGTGCCGCCGCGCGGCGAAGAAGGGGAACTGGTGTTCGCCATGGAGCGCCAGCAGCTTATCGCCCTGGGCGTCGAGCAGAAGCTGCTGCCGGCTTCGGTCGTGCGCCAGTATGCGCAGGCCAGGCTGAACGAAATCGAGACGGCGCAGGGCTACAAGCCGGGGCGCAAGCAGGTGCGCGAAGTCGTCGAGCAGATGGAGGCCGAGCTGCTGCCGCGCGCCTTCGCCAAGCGCGGCCTGACCTACGTCTGGATCGACCCGGTGAATCGCTGGCTGCTGGTCGATGCCTCGTCGAGCGCCCGCGCCGATGAAGTCATGGAACACCTCAAGCTGTCGCTCGGCGAACTCCCGGTGACCCTGATCAAGACGCAGCTTGCGCCCTCTACGGCGATGACGCAGTGGCTGGCGGCGGGCGAGGCCCCCGGCAGTTTCAGCATCGATCGCGATTGCGAACTGCGCGCCGCGGCCGAGGAGCGGGCCGCCGTGCGCTACGTGCGCCACAACCTCGACAGCGACGAGGTGCGCGCTCACATTGCCGGCGGCAAGTCGGCGACGCGCCTGGCGCTGACTTGGAACGACAGGATTTCCTTCGTGCTGACCGAGCAATTGCAGATCAAGAAGCTCGCCTTCCTCGATCTGCTGAAGGAGGATGCCGAGCGCCAGGCGGAGAACGCCGACGATCTGTTCGCGGCCGAC
>Ga0265297_10012479_pt1 | contig 10196 bp, 7 predicted proteins | sample Munlanlwell13791_FD_192502 | JGI IMG/M metagenome (GOLD analysis project Ga0265297, IMG submission 192502) | Leachate microbial communities from a municipal landfill in Southern Ontario, Canada - Leachate well 137-91 | ecosystem: Engineered > Solid waste > Landfill > Unclassified | place...
CGACCGACGCCAGACGAGTATGCGCGAATTTCAAATGTGTCCGGAGTGTCAGCGCGAGTACGACGATCCCCAACACCGCCGTTTTCACGCCCAGCCGAATGCCTGTCCGGTTTGCGGTCCGCGACTGCAACTGCTCGATAATCAGGGGCGCGAACTGCTGACCGGAGGCTCTGCCGCCGCCAATCACGCCGTTTTCGAAAAAATTACCGAACTCCTGCATGCTGGAAAGATTTTGGCTGTCAAGGGTATCGGCGGTTTTCATTTAGCCTGCGACGCCCGCAATGACGAGGCGGTGACGACTCTGCGTCGTCGCAAATATCGCGAGGACAAGCCGTTCGCGGTCATGTTCGCGTATCTGGCGGACATTGCCGAATATTGTGAAGTTAGTGGGGAAGAGACACGCCTTCTGATTTCCACGCCGCACCCGATAGTTTTACTGCGTAAATCCTCCGGTCGGGATATCGCCCCGGCGGTCGCGCCCGGCAATCATTACCTCGGTTGTTTCCTGCCGTACACGCCTTTGCATTACCTGCTCATGCACTTTTTCCCGCATCCGCTCGTGCTGACCAGCGGCAATCTCAGCGACGAGCCGATCGCCTACCGGAATGATGACGCCCTGACCCGGCTTTCCGCGATTGCCGATTATTTTTTATTACATAATAGGAAAATTCACATTAGGTGCGACGACTCGGTCGATCGGATTGCGACCGGACGTCGTCGGTATCCGCTTCGTCGTGCGCGCGGATATGCCCCGAGCAGTATCCCCGTGCGAGTTCCGTTTGTCAAACCGCTTTTAGCTTGCGGACCGGAGCAGAAAAATACCTTTGCCCTAGCGAAAAACGACCGCGTCTATCTCAGCCAGCATATCGGCGATTTGGTGAATTATGAAGTTCTACATTCGCTCGAAACCGGCGTTAGCCATTTTAAAAACCTGTTCGACATTGAGCCGGAAGTCGTTGCCTATGACCTGCATCCGGATTATCTGTCGACGAAATATGCGCTCGCATATCCCACGCGGACGCCATCCGGTCATCCGGTCATTAAAATCGGTGTTCAACATCATCACGCCCATGCTGTTGCCTGTTTAGCTGAGAACAACGTTGACGAACCGGCGCTGGCTATCGTACTGGACGGCACCGGCTACGGCGTGGACGGTACGATCTGGGGCGGCGAGATCCTGCGGGTTGAAGCGCAAATCTTTGAACGGCTGGGACATTTGCGACCGGCGCGTCTGCCCGGCGGCGCCGCCGCCATAAAAAATCCCTGGCAGATGGCGCTCAGCTACCTGTATGAAACTTTTGGGGTGGAGATTCCCACCCGGAAGTTGCCGTTTCTGCAGAAAATCCCTTCGGATCAGATTGCCATTGTCCTCAATTTGCTGAAGTCCGGATTCAATTCGCCGCTGACGACTTCCTGCGGGCGTTTGTTCGATGGTGTTGCCGCCTTAGCCGGTTTGCGCAATCAGGTCAATTACGAAGGGCAAGCCGCTGTCGAATTCGAACAGTGCATCGATGCTGAGAATTCAGTCGCTTATGACTTTGAGATTGAAACCGAAAACGATAGATTTAGTATCGATTGGCGTAAAATGATCAGACAGGTTGTTGAAGATATCGAACGAAAGGTGGAACTGAGCTTGATCGCCATGAAATTTCATAACGGCCTGGCGCATATTCTCCTGCAAGCCGCCTTGAGATCCTGCGAATTGACCGGTCTGTCAATCGTGGCGCTCAGCGGTGGGGTTTTCATGAATATTTACCTGTTGACGCGCCTGTCACGCTTGCTCGAAGAACAGCAGTTTAAAGTTTTGACGCATCAATTGACGCCTTGCAACGACGGCGGGATCGCCCTTGGCCAAGGCGTCATCGCCAACGCCATTATCCAAAATCAAGCAGAGTAGTTCCATGTGCCTCGCCGTCCCGATGAAAATTATCGAAATCAACGGAACCCGCGCCCGAGCCGAAGTCGGTGGTGTGCTTTACAATGCCAATATCGATTTCCTGCCTGATCTGCAAGTTGGTGATTACATCATCGTGCATGCCGGCTTTGCGATCGAGAAGCTGGACGAAGCCGTGGCGCTCGAGAATCTGGCCGCCTGGCAGGAAGTTGCCGACGATTTACAAACGAATCAACGAAAGCGACCGGCATGATAAAATTCATCGACGAATATCGCGATCCGCAATTGATTGCCAGGGCCGCCGCGCAAATCAGGGAAATCACTCCGGAACGGAATATCAATTTGATGGAAGTCTGCGGTGGGCATACGATTACCATTTTCAAATATGGTCTGAAAAAACTTCTGCCGGATAATATCAATCTGATCAGCGGACCGGGTTGCCCGGTGTGTGTGACCGATACTGAATTCATTGATCGGGCGATTGCGTTGGCGAAAATGCCTAATGTTATTGTAACGACTTTCGGCGATATGGTGCGGGTGCCGGGTAGTCGCGGCAGTCTGCAATCCACAAAAGCCGAAGGCGCCGATGTGCGTACCTGCTATTCACCAATGGAAGCTTTAGAAATAGCTACAGGGAATCCCGAAAAGGAAGTCGTTTTCCTTGGGATTGGCTTTGAGACGACTGCTCCGACTACCGCGGCGGCGATTCAAACCGCCAAAGCGCGTTCGATTGGGAATTTCTCGGTATTAGCGACTCACAAGACTATGCCCATGGCGATGAAAACTCTGCTGGATGCCGGGGAAATTACCCTGCATGGTTTCATCTGTCCGGGACACGTTACAACTATCACCGGTCCGGAAATTTATCAGTTCATCGCCAACGAATATAAGATCCCATGCGTTGTGGCTGGTTTCGAACCGCTCGATATGCTCGAAGCAATTTTCATGCTGGTCAAGCAAATTGCCGAAAACCAAGCACAAGTCGAGAATCAGTATCGCCGCGCGGTCAAACCCGGCGGCAACCGCAAAGCCCTGGAAATCATGATGGAAGTTTTCGCACCGTGTGATTCGACCTGGCGCGGGCTGGGTAACATTCCCGATAGCGGACTGCGCATTCGGGATAGGTATCACGACTGGGACGCAACGAAAAAATTCCAGGTTGATATTATACCGTCCCGGCAAAATCCCGCTTGCATCTGCGGCGCTATCATGCGTGGGGTGAGAGTACCACCGGATTGTAGGTTATTCGGCAAAGTTTGCACACCGGAAAATCCGCAGGGCGCCTGTATGGTCAGCGCCGAAGGCGCCTGCGCGACGTACTTTGTTTATGGAGAGAGATTGTAGGTTGCCTGCCCGACTGACTTGGTCAGGCGGGGAGATTGAAGATTGAAGATTGAAGGTTGAAGATTTGAGATTGAAGATTGAAGATTGAAGATTGAAGATTGAAGATTGAAGATATCAAATACCAGATTTTAAAATTTAATTTCAAATTGGGTACCAATCAACTTCGTTGAGATATTTTTTTCTGTTTATAAGTAAATCATGTAAATCCTGTTAATCCTGTCAAAAAACAAGTCAATCTTGCCTGCCCGAATGTCCCGGTAGTTACAGACGGGCGGGTTATTCTTGTCTAAGGCTTTTTCGCGGAGAGGGAGGGATTCGAACCCCCGTTCCGATGCAATCGAAAAACGGTTTTCAAGACCGCCGCATTCAACCGCTCTGCCACCTCTCCAAAAAGCGGTCGTAATTTACATCGCTAAGTAAAAGAATAAAAAATAAAAAGGAAAAATGTGAAGTCTGTAATTATTTAAAAATCTTATCATTTCAATTACTATTTGTGAGAGGGAGGGATTCCTCCGGAGGAGTTCTCCAAAGGAGTCCTACGTGACCTACGGAAGAACCCCCGTTCCGATGCAATCGAAAAACGGTTTTCAAGACCGCCGCATTCAACCGCTCTGCCACCTCTCCAAAAAGCGCGGCTAATTTAATTACATTTGACCGGTAAAGCCAAAAGAAGTTTCTGGGGTAAAGCTACACAGAGTTTCACGGAGGGAACACACCCACCTGACAGAGTCAGTCGGGCAGGGAATACCGCGGAAAATTTCTTAATTCTCAAAAGTACTTATAAGCACTTAAAAAAAACTACACCAGTTCGCAACTTACTTCATTCGACAAAAGTAACGCCATCCAAATTGCGGAAATGCTCATCCTGAGTTAATATATTCGCATTATTTAAACGGGAAGTTGCCAGGATTATACTATCCGCCATTGGGAGTTGGTGCTCGAGACTTAATTTAGCCGCTAGAAGCACAACGGTTTGATCAACAGGAATAACCTTGCTTTGTTTCATCGAAGCCGCCACGGTGAGCGCCTGCTGTTCGCCATTTTCACGCAGAATGACTTTAAAGACTTCGTAAAGACAAATCACCGGTACCAGCAAATTCCGGGTATCTTCCAATGCCTCAGCGTAACGAGTCGCATATTTACCATTTTTCAGGTATTCTAACCAACCGCAAGAATCGACTATGTTCACAGTCGGTCATCCTCACGCTCAATATTGGTATTTGAATTTTTCAGGATACCCCGTAATTCAGAAATTCCCACAACCGGGATGAATTCAATCCGACCATTATAATCGATAACTTCCATTTTTTGCCCGACCTTGAGATTTAAACGCTTGCGGACGTTTTGAGGAATAACGACTTGAAATTTTGGTGAGATTGTGACTGTTTCCATACGCATACTCCATCGATAATATCAACGTAGGAAATATAAGCTATCGATAGATTAAGAGCAATATGCCTGTTAGCATAGTTACACGGAGTTTCACGGAGGGCACACTGGGTACCGCGGAAAAATTCTTTATTCTTAAAAGCACTTATAAGTACTTTTAAGCACTTAAGAACACACTATGTCGCAATTTTTTAATACTCTTTAGCGAAATGCACTTCCGCGAAAGTCGGCCGGACGGGTGAACATTTTCCCGGCGTCATTTTCTCGACGGTGCGTTGCAGGCTGGCGAGTTTATCGACGGTAATGGTATAAGTTTGATAGGCTTCTTCGACCTTGCCGCGGATGACGAAGAGTGTTTCCCAGTTCAACAGGTCGCCGAACTCCTTGTACGCTTCCGGGAACATGACGCATTCGAAAATGGCAGTCTCGTCCTCAAAGGTCACAAATTCCATCGGGTCGTGTTGTTTGGTGACGGCGACCTTGCGCGTGATGTAAACGCCCAGCAGATTGACCGTCTGCCCGACGTACCGCTCCAGGTCGCAGGCTTTTTTTACTTTGCTGTCGAAGACCGGCAGGTAACGTTCTAATGGATGTTCCGAGATTGGGAAGCCGAAGGATTCGATTTCGAGGGTCAGTTTTTCCAGCCGGGCAATTGGCTGGCGGTCAGCCGGCGGTGGCAACGGACGCCGATCGCCTTTCTGCAGGTAATAGCTGGCGACCTTGAAGGCGATTGCGCGATGGGAGAGTTGTGGTTCAAATTCGGTGAAACAGCCGGCATTGGTCAGAGCCATAGCGTCGGCCAAATCGAGATCGACCCGTTGCAGAAAATCGTCGAGATCTATAAAATCGCCGGCCTTGCGTTCGTTCAGAATCACTTCGACAGCTTTGTCCTGCAGGTTGCGAATTGCCATGAATCCCATGCGGATTTTGTCGCGCCGCCCACGATATTCCTTCCAACTGCGATTGATATGCGGCGGCAGAATTTGAATGCCCCAGCGGCGGGCTTCGCTCAGATAGGCGTAAGCCGAATAATAGCCGCCCTGGTTGGAAATCACCGCGGCCAGAAATTCCGCCGGGAAGTGGGCTTTCAGGTAAGCGCAGGTGAACGAGAGCATGGCATACGAAGCCGAATGCGGTTTGCAGAACGAATAACCCGAGAAAGATTCGATCATTTCCCAGAGCGTTTCAGCCAATTTCTGCGAATAGCCGCGATTAAGTGCTCCGCCGATGAATTTCTTTTTCCAGATCGGAACCAGATGCGCCAGCGCCGGGCGTGAAATGACTTTGCGGACATAATCCGAATCGGCGTAACCAAAGCCGGCAATCTCGCGCGCCACCATCGAAACCTGCTCCTCGTAAACCATGATGCCGTAGCTTTCTTCCAGACATTTCAGGTCGGGATGCAGAAGTTGCCAGGGCTGACCGTGAATCCGTTCCAGCATGAGATTGATAAAGCGATTGGCGGCGGGGCGGATGATCGAGGAGTAGATCACGACATGCTCGAAGTCAACACGCCCGGCCTTTTTCAGAAGCAGACGCGTAGCCGGACTCTCGATGTAAAAAATGCCCATCGTGCGGCCGCTTTGCATCAAATCCTGCGTAGCCGGATCGCCGACCGGCTGGATTTTGTGATAGTTCATAAATTCACTGCGGTACAGGCCGATTTGCTTCAAAGTATCGCGCACGACGGCCAGTGAACGGTTGCCGAGAATGTCGATCTTTAGCAGGCCGGAATCCTCGACCTGATCCTTTTCCCATTCGACGATTTGCACGCCTTTGGTAGCCATCAGCACCGGCACATATTTGCGGATTTCATCCGGCACGATGACGGTGCCGCCGGGATGCACCGAAGAGACCTGGAAAACGCCGACGATTTTCTCGCTTTGCAGGATGATGTCGCGCAGGGTGTCGTCGAGGTCGAGATTGCGGAAGCGCGGATCGGTGCTGATCCATTCCAGTAACTCAGCCTTACGCGCGAAATATCCGATGCGCTTGGTGACGGCTTTAATTTCCTCGTTGGAAAGGCCGTAAACTTTGGCGACTTCCCGGATAGCCGAACGCGGCTGAAGCATGACCTGGTTGGAAACCATGGCGGTGCGCTCAAGCCCGTATTTTTTGAAAATGTAATCCAGAATGGCGTCGCGCTCGTCCCAGGCGAAATCGACGTCGATATCCGGCATGTCGACCCGCTCGGGATGAATGAAACGCTCGAAGCGCAGGTTGTATTTGATCGGATCGACCTGCGTGATGAACAGGCAATAACTGACGATGGAAGCCGCTCCGCTGCCGCGCCCGATGGTGGTCTGGGTCTGTTTGACAATGTCATAGACAATCAGAAAATACGGCGCGTAGCCTTTCTGGGTGATCAGGGCAAGTTCGTATTCGATGCGCTCTTTGATGGTTTTATCGACTTCGCCGTAGCGAATTTTAGCGCCGTCGTAAACCAATTTGCGCAGTTGGCGGTTGGCGAGATTGGTTTCCTTGAGTGACAGACCCGGGAAAATCGTATTGGTGTAAGTCCAGTCGGTTTTACAGCGTTCGGCGAGATACTGCGAATTGTTTATAGCGTGCAGACTGTTGGGGAAGAGGTCGATCATTTCCTTTTCGGGGCGGAAGAAATGATGTTTGCTCTTGTAATCGCCGGACGTCAGTTGCGAAAGCGTGGTGTTTTTATCAATAGCGCGCAGGATGCGATGAGTTTTCTGGTCTTCCGGTTTGAGAAAATAGACATCGCCGGTGGCAACGATTTCGAGATGAAAAATTTCAGCGAGACGCCGGGCTTCCGGTTCGGTCAAGCCGGGACGCAATTCCACGAAAAGATGGGTGCCAGGAATGAAGCGCACGAGTCCTGCCAGTACGTTTTCCTGGTGCGCCAGGATAAATAGACCTTTGGCGTGGGGCTTCAGGATTTCAGTTGCGGACAGATTTTCGTTGTCATGCACGCGCGAAATAGCGCGGCAGAGGTTTTCGTAGCCATATTGATTTTCCGCCAGCAGAATGAGGTCGAAATTAGCCGTAAGCAGATTTGTTCCGGCGATTGGTTTGATGCCGGTTTCGCGCGCCCACTGTACAAAGCGGATGAAACCCCACAGACCGTTGACTTCCGTCAGCGCCAGATGCGTCTGGTGGGCGGCTTTGGCCTGTGTCAGCAAAGCCTGCGGCGACGCCGTCCCGCGCATTTTCGAATAAGTGGAGTGAGTGTTGAGATGGACCAGCATGGTTGTTAACCACTAAGACCCGAAGGCACGAAGAGTTTCCTATTGTTTTTACCACAAAGGCTCAAAGACACTAAGAAATATTTATTATTTTTGTCAGAAATATGCTTTTGGATTAATAGAGTTAGAAGCATCTTTGTGTCTTAGCGTCTTGGTGGTTTTCTTTATAAAATTATCCTCTGAATACCGTCACGGATTAAGGGAACATTAAAGTTGATAAGAAAGCCAAGTCGTTTACCGGCTATTTTTAAATAACTCAAAATTTGGGCTTGAAATACGGGATTCATTTCTGTGACGGCCTTGAGTTCGCATATTACCAAATCTTCTACCAGAATATCTAATCGCAGACCGGCATCAAATACGATATCATCGTAAGTAATTGGCAACTCAACTTGTTGACGGTAATGCAGTCCATGTTTGTTAAGTTCATGACAAAAGCAGGTTTCATAAATTTTTTCCAGCAGACCGGGGCCAAGATGTCTATGAACATTAAAAGCGGCACTGACAATCCGTTTGGCAATCTCTTCTTCTCTTGGCGATAAGGGAACTTGTTTTGTTGACATGCTTACTCCTTATTTTTTACCACTAAGGCGCAAAGACACAAAGATTTAGTGTTATTTTGATAGTAGATATTCTTTTATGAAATCGGTAAATCATTTCAGGCAAGCAGGGGTATTTTATCCGGGCAAGGAACCATCTTTTGTGAACTAACAGAGTAAAAAATATCTTCGTGTCTTAGAGCCTTTGTGGTTTTATTGGACGAAATCATAAGATTATCTGCGGCGCCGATGCTGGCAAAGCCGTATTTCCGACGGATTTGGTCGAGGGTCTGCGACAGATGTTCATCCTTTGGCGGATGAAACATGTCCAACTGATTGATGACCGGCAGAAAGTTAGCCGCATCGAGGATAATGGTGCGGACGCGATTGCGGCGGTAGTTGGCCAGCCGGAAAAGATGACAGGCTTCCGCGATGACAGTGACATCGTCGTTTGCGGTGACGGAGCCCTTGCGGTTGTTTTTGAAACCGTCAGTATAGTGAATTTCGACACTCAGTGCTTTGGCAATCTGGCGGCGTTGACGCAATTGGTAGGCAACCTGTTCGGCCAGATTGCGCACGGCGGCTAATAATTGCACTTCGTCATTGGTGTCAGCGGTCAGCACAGTCTGTTCGGTAATGCGGTCGGTTTTCTGCGGCGGCCTGACCGGGGAATTGTCCTGCCCGCGGGCTTCCCTGAAAAGACGGCGGTAATATTTGCCGAAGAGAATGGCGCCGGTTTCGCTTTCGGCGGTTACCTGTTGTACATTCCGGACGCTTGACAGGAATAGAAAATGTACGAGTTTATTCACCGGCGGCTCAATGGTAATCGGCAGAACTTCGGTATCTAATGGTGCCAGAAAAGTTTGCTCGCGTCCCGGCTCGACGCGAAAAATGGTTTCCGGGACGACGGCGGTGGTAATCTGGCTGACGAGTTTGTTGACGCTGATGCCGATATGGCTCTGCAGGCTGACTTTAAATTGAATGTCGCGGGCAATCAGGTTGCCAGCCTGGAGATTGTCGCGGTATATGCCGTGCATGCCGCTCAGGTCGGCGAAATATTGGCCGTAAACGGTGGGCTCGATGATCGGCGAATAGCGCGCAACGGTTTGATAAATGTACTGGTTGATTTTGGCGTAGAGAGTGGAGTTGTAGGGCAGGAGCGTCACGCTGTGCGACATTTTGCGGGCGATGGCGACTTTCAGGCCGGGATAAATGCCTTCGCTGAAAGCTTCCGGCGAAGCGGAAATAATTGTGCCGTTCTGGTGATGCGAGGAAATGACGGCAATAGCCCGCGTGCGTAACCCTGAATCCAGCATGCGTTCCACCTGGAGTTCGAAGTCTGCGAGACGAATATGTAGAACCGATTCGGACATTTTTAACCACTAAGGCTCGAAGACACGAAGAAATATTTATTATTTTTGCCGGAAAGGTATTTTGGGATCAATATAAATAGAAACATCTTTGTGCCTTAGTGCCTTGGTGGTTCTATTACTCATACCTTCGCCAGACGGCCAGCACCACTCCGCCGAGGCGGAATTCGTCGTCCGGTTTGACCTTGATGACCGGATAAGCCGGGTTGCGCGGATGGAGTTCGATGCTACCGGTTTTGGGATAATAGCGTTTCAGGGTGGCTTCGTTGTTGATGAAAGCGACTACGGTTTGGCCGGATTCAGCCCGCGCCTGCTGACGGATGATAACATAATCGCCGTCCTGAATATTGTCATCAATCATCGAATCGCCCTTGACTTTCAGAACGTAATTGGCCGGATGCAGGTAGACCGGCGGCACGGCAATCGTCTCCTGATTTTCGATGGC
>Ga0265297_10012480_pt1 | contig 10195 bp, 8 predicted proteins | sample Munlanlwell13791_FD_192502 | JGI IMG/M metagenome (GOLD analysis project Ga0265297, IMG submission 192502) | Leachate microbial communities from a municipal landfill in Southern Ontario, Canada - Leachate well 137-91 | ecosystem: Engineered > Solid waste > Landfill > Unclassified | place...
CACAGGCATAACCCATTTAGCAAAGTAACCAAACCATATCCATTACTCACCCTCACCTTAATCCTCTCCCGTCAAGGGAGAGGTTAGAAGGTGTTAATCTCTCGCCTAGGGACACGGAAGAAAATTCAACTTCCTGTCGAGGGAGATGAAAGAAAAAATTTCTCTCTCCCCTTGGTGGGAGAGAGTCAGAGTGAGGGGATACTCTTAAAGTCATCTTTAGTTCATTGACAGCCCCTTTCGGGTCTGCAGGGCGGGTTTAAAAACCCGCCCTTACATTTTTCAGGATTTGGGCAAATACCTATTGACAACGGCTGCAGCCGTCACTACAATATATTGCAGTGCAATCCATCGGATAAAGAGGTATATTTTGGCATACATTCAACAGCTATTGAAGGGGCTTATCGACCCCATCATCCTTTCCACTATCGAACGGCTACCGATGTACGGTTATCAAATTGTTAAAGAGCTGGAAAAAAGAACGGCAGGACATTTGAACCTGAAGGGAGGCACCGTCTACCCGTCGCTATTGCGACTGGAGAAGAACGGACTGGTAGTCTCCAGATGGAAACAGATCACCGAGGGCAGAGGCAGAAGATATTACCAGATAACGGAAAAGGGACAACAGTTCCTGGACAACTGCTCATCTGAATGGCAGGACTTTTGCCTGGTGATTAACAGGTTCATGCCAGGAGATAACCGCAACAGCAGCCTGGCAAAATAAAGGTAGCCTTTAGAGGGGAGACACTATTTTCAGGCCTCCGGGTCTGGATAATGTTTGTGATTTCAAATGAGGGGGTAGAGCCATGACAGTCAAAGTAGTTACCGATAGCACATCTGACCTGACACCTGAGATAGCCAGAGAGCTGGGGATTACGGTAGTGCCGCTATATGTTCACTTCGGCAATGAGGTTTATCGTGATGGGGTCGACCTGTCCACCGAGGATTTCTATCAGAGATTAGCACAAACCAAGGAGTTGCCGACTACCTCCGCACCAAGCCCGGGAGATTTTGCCAAAGTCTTTGACGAGCTGGGAAAAGAAGCCGACGAAATCCTGGCTATTACCATTTCTTCCAGATTAAGCGCTACTTATACTGCCGCTATGGAGGGCAAAGAGCTAAGAAAAAGTAAAACCCGTGTGGAGGTAATCGATTCCCGTTGGGCCATCTCTGCACTGGGATTAATCACGACATCGGCGGCGAAGGCAGCCAAAGCCGGGGGCAATCTGGGTGAGGTTATCGATGCCACCCGGCGCAGCATGAACAAGGCTGATATCCGCATAATTTTTGATACCCTGGAATATCTGAAGAAGGGAGGACGCATCGGCACCGCTCAGGCATTTCTGGGCTCCATGCTAAACATGAACCCGGTATTGACTATTAAAGATGGAATCACCACCGGGGTTACTCGTCTCCGCTCCAGAGCCAAAGCAATTGACTATGTGGTCGATTTCGTCAATGGCCTTCCTAACATCGAGGAAATAGCTATAGAGGACGGCACCACACCTGAAGAAGCCCAGGCGCTGGTAGACAGGCTTGCCTCCCGCTTACCTAAAGAGCGCGTTTATCGAATGAAGGTGAGCCCGGTTATCGGCACACATGTCGGCCCGCATGTCATCGGTATCGCCACCATAGCGGGTTAAGCAACCTCTCCACCCTCAACACCATTCTTCCAGTCTTTACCGTCGAGGACAGGACTTTGCAGCATTGTTCCAAGGGAGTACTAGATGAGTGCCCCCTCACTCTGACTCTCTCCCGCCAGGGGAGAGAGAACCAATTCCCTCTCTCAACGGAAAATTAACACCTTCTAACCTCTCCCTCGACGGGAGAGGATTAAGGTGAGGGTGAGTTGAAAAATTTTGCCATTGCAAGCGCTGCGAAACAATCGTTGTGCACTACCACATACCTAGAGATTGCTTCACCCCGATATAATCGGGACTCGCAATGACAGAGAGGATTTCCCTAGGTGGCACCTGTCCACGGGTGCCCCACTAAGCAGAAGCAAGGCGCTAACAGGTAGTCATTTCCTGTTGTCACCAAGGGGAGAAAAGACCGCGGGGTTTATACCGACTACTTAATGCTGGAATGATAGTCCTGCAAGGATCTGACTCCTGATCTTCCTTTAAGGTCAGCCGCAATTCCCTTAGCAGCAGCAGCGGCAGCGGCCAGGGTAGTTATATAGGGTAACTTATACTTGACTGCTGTCTTACGGATATAAGAATCGTCATACTGGCTTAATTTGCCAGCGGGGGTATTTATAATCAACTGGATTTCACCGTTGGTGATGGCATCCACAATGTTGGGACGTCCCTCATGCAGCTTCAGTATCAGTTCAGAATTGATGCCATAGCCACTGAGAAACTCGCAGGTGCCCTGAGTTGCCTTAATAGTAAAACCCAGGTCGATAAGCTGTTTCACGGTTTCTACCAGGATCGGCATATCCTTACGAGCCACGGTGACTAACACAGTGCCACTTTCGGGAAGCCTCTGTTGCGCTGCCTCATACGATTTATAAAAAGCAAGCCCGAACGAATTTGCCAGTCCCAGCACCTCACCTGTAGAACGCATCTCCGGCCCCAGGATCGGATCGACCTCAGGAAACATGGAAAATGGAAACACGGCCTCTTTGACGCCGAAATAGGGAATATTGCGCGGCACTATATTAAGGTCGGCAATGCTCTTGCCCAGCATAAGTTGAGTTGCCGCCCTTGCCATGGACAAACCGCAAACTTTGGAAACCAGCGGCACAGTGCGCGATGCTCGCGGGTTGGCTTCCAGCACATATAACACGTTTTTAGCAATGGCATATTGCATATTCATCAAACCCACCACCTTAAGTTCCAAGGCAATCTTCCTGGTATAGCTATAAATGGTACTAATTTGCTCCTTAGTCAGGCTGGCAGGCGGGATTACACAAGCCGAATCTCCGGAATGCACGCCGGCAAATTCGATATGCTCCATTACCGCAGGCACAAAAGCGGTGGTACCGTCGGAAATGGCATCGGCCTCCGTCTCAATAGCATTCTCTAAAAATTTATCGATCAGTATGGGACGGTCAGGGGTGACATCTACGGCTTTGTCGACATATTCTTTTAACATATCCTGATCATAAACTACCTCCATACCACGCCCACCCAGCACATATGACGGCCTTACAATCAGGGGATATCCTATCTGCGCAGCGATATTCAGCGCCTCCTTGAGATTGGTAGCCATGCCGGCTTCAGGCATGGGAATACCCAGCTCTTGCATGCGAATACGAAAGCGGTCTCTATCTTCAGCCAGGTCAATAGACTCCGGCGAAGTGCCCAGGATTCTGACACCGTCAGACTCCAGTTCATTAGCGATGTTGAGCGGCGTTTGTCCGCCGAACTGGACGATAACGCCCTCCGGCTTTTCTTTCTGATAGATGCTGAGCACGTCCTCTACCGTGAGCGGTTCAAAATAGAGCTTATCGGAGGTATCGTAGTCCGTGGAAACCGTTTCCGGATTGCAATTGACCATGATGGTCTCATACCCCTCATCGCGCAAGGCAAAGGCAGCATGGACACAGCAGTAATCAAACTCTATGCCCTGGCCAATGCGGTTAGGCCCACCTCCCAGAACCATGACCTTGCGACGGTTGCTTACCGTGGTCCTGTCCGCTGCATTGTAAGTAGAGTAATAATAAGCTGCATTCTCCACACCGCTTACAGGAACAGCATCCCAGCCTTCGACCACACCCAGAGCAGTACGTCGGTCTCTAATCTCTTTCTCAGTCAAACCCAGAATCTGTGCCAGGTAGCGGTCAGAAAAACCGTCCTTTTTAGCCTGAGCCAACAGCTTATCCGGCAGCTTTTTGCCTTTGTACTTCAGGATTTGCTCCTCAAACTCAACCATCTCCTTCATCTGCTGTATGAACCAGGGTTTAATATAAGTTTTTTCATAAAGCTCCTGGACGCTGGCGCCTTTGCGCAGCGCTTCGTACATAACGAACTGACGTTCGCTGGTAGGGTAGTTAAGCAGCTTCATAAGCTCGGCCAGCGATTTCTTATGGAAGTCTCTGGCAAATCCCAGTCCGTAACGACCTTTTTCCAGAGAACGTATCGCTTTCTGAAGCGCTTCCTTATAATTCTTACCAATGCTCATCACCTCACCCACAGCACGCATCTGTGTGCCCAATTTATCTTCAGCATCACGGAACTTCTCAAAAGCCCAGCGAGCGAACTTTACCACCACATAATCACCCGAAGGGGTGTATTTCTCCAGCGTCCCGTCTCGCCAGTAGGGAATCTCATCGAGAGTAAGCCCGGCAGCCAGCTTGGCAGATACCAGGGCAATAGGAAAACCGGTAGCCTTGGAAGCCAACGCCGATGACCGAGAGGTACGCGGATTGATCTCAATCACCACTACCCGGCCAGTCCTGGGATCATGAGCAAACTGGATATTAGTGCCACCGATCACTCTAATCGCCTCCACAATTCTGTATGAATATTCCTGAAGCCTCTTCTGCAGCTCGGGGTCGATGGTAAGCATGGGGGCCACACAAAAAGAATCGCCCGTGTGGACGCCCATAGCATCCACATTCTCGATAAAACAGACCGTTATCATCTGGTTCCTGGAATCACGCACAACTTCCAACTCCAGTTCCTCCCAGCCCAGCACCGACTCCTCTATCAATACCTGACCGATAAGGCTGGCAGCGATCCCCCGACTGGCCACAATACGCAATTCTTCAACGTTATAAACTAGCCCGCCGCCAGTTCCACCCAGGGTATAGGCAGGACGAACCACTACGGGATAACCCAGCTCTGTCGCTATTTTTTCAGCATCCTCCACGCTGTAAACCGCCTCGCTCCTGGGCATATCTATACCCAGTTCATTCATAGTTCTCTTAAACTCGGTGCGGTCTTCTCCGCGAATTATGGCATCGACCTCTACCCCTATCACCTTCACCCCATATTTTTCCAGGACGCCGGCACGGGCAAGCTGGGCGCTTAAGTTAAGGCCTGTCTGACCACCCAGATTAGGCAAAAGAGCATCGGGGCGTTCCTTCTCAATAATCTGTGTAATCGATTCCAGTGTGAGTGGCTCGATATAAGTGGCATCAGCCATTCCGGGGTCGGTCATAATAGTCGCTGGATTGGAGTTAACCAGCACAATTTCATATCCAAGGCCGCGGAGAGCTTTACAGGCCTGGGTTCCCGAATAATCAAATTCACAGGCTTGCCCGATGACAATAGGTCCCGAGCCAATAATCATTACTTTACTGATATCATCTCTCTTTGGCACGCTGATGTCTCCTCATAATCACAATTGGAACAAAGCTACTCCTCAGGCCGGAAAAAGGACAGCCACAAACCCCCTGCTGCTTCACGATTTTTGCAGATTATACCATAGATAGGTTGCCTGCTACCTGGAAAAATTTCGGGAAATTTAATCGCTTACTACGGTGAAATCGGCACAGTTTAGAATATAGGGAAATTTAAAAAACATGTTGATTTAGAAATGACCAGAGGGGCTAAAATCAGGTCTGCTGAATTTCTTCTGTCCGGGAACGTTGCATCTCCTGACGGACATACTTATAAATGGCGTATATAACGGCAACCGTAGGAGTAATCAATATCATGCCGAGTACGCCGCCCAGGAAACCACCAAGGACGATCAATATCATAACGATCGAAGAGTCTATATTCACGGCATCACCCTGGAACTTGGCAATCAACACGCTGCCTCCGACCAGGTTAATGACCAAATAGGCGATAATCACCCAGATAATCTTGGCTGGAGCTACGGCCAGCGTAACAATAACTCCCACGATAGCTGCCAGGGCGCCGCCGATAGCAGGTATAAGCTGAAATGCCCCGGCGATCACTGCCAGTGCCGGCGCCCATTTGATCCCGATAATGAGCAGGGAAATATATACCAGAAACCCCATTATCAGAGCCAGCAAAATCGTGGCGCGGATATATCTACCAGCAACTCTACTCAATATCTTAGCCAGATTCCTGACATGATAAGCCATATCCGAGGAAAATAATGAATAAAAACCCTTGCCCAGATTACGGGAATTAGCCATGAACAATATCAAAAAGAAGGGTAGCGTCATAAAGCCTACCACATAAGTAAATGTCGCCGGTATGAATTTGAGCCAGCTTACAAAAGAAGTCTGCAACCATTGGCCTATAGCTGTCCCCACATTGTTCAAAGCCTCTTGCGCCTGTGTTTGCTGCTCTGGTGTCAGATTTCGGAAAAGCGAGTCAAACCAGCCTCCCAGCGTTTCCAGACCGCTGCTGATGATTGTCGGCGCATTGGCTATGAGCTTGCCAAATGAAGCGACAAAGGGAGATGATACCAGGAAGGCAATAAGACCGATCAACGCCAGGATAATCAGAAATACCAACAAAATAATGATGATTCGCTGTATTTCATGCCCCTTTTTATGAAACGGCAGCCACTTATCAACCCGGTTGACAACCGGCAGCAACAGATAGGCGATAACGAAGCCGATAAAAAAGGGTAGCAATGGTTCCCTCAAGGCATAAATCAGAGCACAAAGAACGATAAGCCCGATGAGGAAAAGAAAGAGTACCTTATTGCGTTTAAATACGTTCGCTGCTTCAGACACAGCTAAATTCCTGCAAGTAGTATACCATATATCCTGGCAGGCAAATAGGGTACTTTCTACCCCGTATAAAATCCCCTACATCATGGCAATTCTTGACATACATAGTATAACGAGGCTACTATTGGATGGGGATTGGGAGCGGAGACTTAAATTTTAAATGAATAACCATCCGTCCTTCCGGGAGTGTATTAATCGTCTCACGGATGAACTACGCAGGGTGATGGCCGAAGACATCAGGGCTGCCTTTGAACGTCCCTATCACAACGCCCTGGACGCAATGCTCAGGATACATCAGTTAAACCGTGAGCAGGGCCTCCTGTACTATCTCCTCGACCATTCCTGGCTGTTACCACTCTCCTCATTTCTGGGAGGGATAAAAGCCTTCAGCGACGAGATAGAGGACAGAGGAGTAAGAAACGCCTCAGCAACGTTGTTCCAAAAAATGGGAGTACGCCTCAAGGTCATTTTGCCCCCGCAAATCGAATCGATTTTGACCAAAAAGACTCCGATAATGCTGGTAGGTGAGCATCCTTCGAAACTTGGCTTCGACTTCTTCGCTATTGCCGCTTCCCTGGCGAGATTTTGCTGGAGCAAAACCGAGCCCCGCCTCCTGGCTTTACCGTCAACCATTGGTATTTGTCCCGGGTTGCGCAGTGTTGCCTTTCCTGTGGTGCAGACTCAGGGGTCAACCATGCAGCTACTAACCAGCGAAGGAGGACAACCCAAAGAACTGGCACAGCTCTGGGTGCCAGAAGCTCAGCGGCGTCAAGCAATGAATATTACCAGCTCCTCGCTGGATAAAGCAGCCGATCACTGGGTCGACGGTGGTCACGTGGTGATTTTCCCGGATACCGGGCTTAAAGGAAGCGAGTGGTTTTACGGCGTCGGGCGTATTGTCCTGAAGGTATTAGATAAACTTAAGGCAGATAACGAGTCAGACCCCTATATACTTTTCTTCAATCTGGAAGGAGCCAGGGACTTTCTCATATTGAATTACCCCTTTATGTCCCACCTCAATCCTGCTCGCCTGATGCTCCTGGGTAAAAACGGCAACATCACCGTCCGCTACCAGAAGCTTCTCCGAATTCGAGATTACCAGAACACCTTCTCAGAAATGGATAAAGGCATGCTAACCCACTATCTTCAGAAAGAATACGAACTAGCAAAGATTTCGGGATAAAATCGCCCAGCAAAACCCTGATTCTCTCACACTATCACCGGATTGCCACATCACGATCTTGAGGAACCTGCAATGACAGAAAGTCACACTCTATAACATACTTCGGGAAGTTTCTTATCCGGGTTGCTTTCCCTGACATACCTTAGCATATGGGTAACATAGGCAATAACTATGCCAGCCAGGTCCTCGCCGGACAATAAATGAATTCTATCTCCGGAAAACAACACCCTGAGACTGCCGGGAAATTCGTCATCGGCACGGTTATAAATAAAAAACACCTTTACGCCGGGAAATATTTCCTTGCTGATTGCCCAGTCTTCTTTTAACCCCAGAGATTCCACCTTACCTCCCATAAAATCAGCCAGTTTTGAGACATCGGCCACGTACTCTAAAGCCTCCTGCCTGGCTTTCAATGCTCTTTCCACCTGTCCCTGATGTGGACTGACTGCACCTTCTATTTCCCTGAGACTGATTAACTTACTATTTTTATCCGCCATTTATACTCCCTTCGTTGCCCCGGCAGACAAACCCTTTCACAATATTATTCAGAAGCCCCTGTTTCCACAGGATAACCTGCCTCTTTCCAGGCATTATACCCGCCTTTCAGGGCTTTTACATTGGTTGCACCTTTGTCAATCAGTTCCAGTGCCGCCCGGGCACTTGTCTTCTCATCAGGTCAGGAGCAGTAAAAAATAAGCTCCTTATCCAGCGGAGCTGTCCATTCACCAGCCACCACCACAGAAAGCGGGGCAGACACAGCCCCTTTAATATGGTCGACATCATATTCTTCCTTATGTCGATCATCTACAATCAGAATGTCTTCGCCATTTTCCATCTTTTTCTTCAATTCCTCTATGGTTATACGCGGCACCATTTCTGATAGTGAAGGCCTGGCTGGAGAAACAGCAGGTGTTTCTGGCTGGATATCTGCTGGACAGACGGGATCACATTCCGCCTCCGGGTTTGTTGTCGGAGCCGTGGTAACACATCCCATGAGAAAAAACACCGCAACCGCAGCAATCAGATATAGCACTTTTATAAAATAGCGGGGTTTAATTCTTTTCATTCCACCAAAACTACAGGCCAGATTTAGAGATTATCTCCTGCACTCCTGCTCGTAACGGAGAGCCTTCAGGAAGTTCTATTATCGGCTTACCCTTTATTTCCAGTTCAGAAAGATTGGGGTCTTCAGCTATGGTGGTAATAAGTTTAAGGCCGAAGTCCTTAGCTGCTTTGTCTATCTCCGGAGGCAGCCCATTTCTGACCCGGTTAACTACCAGAAAAACCTTACCCACCTTAGTCCTCATCTCCTTGATCAGGTCTTTGACCCGCGCTGCAGCAGTAATACCCCGCATGGTGGGATCGGAGACAATTATCAAAAAGTCTACATCCTGAGTAGTCTGACGGCTAATATGTTCCATTCCAGCCTCGCTATCCACAACAACATAGGCATAGTTTTTAGCCATTCTATCTATGGATGCGCGTAGCATGTGGTTGGCAGCACAATAGCAACCAGGCCCCTCTGGGCGACCCATAGCCAGCAGGTCGATTTTCGATGACTCCACCAGGGCCTCCCTGATCTTCATATCAAGCATATCCTGCTTGGAAACTCCAGGAGAAACACGCCCCTTAGTAATCTCCTCGGTAACGTCTTCACGAGCATCGCCCACAGTGCCTTCCAGAGGCAGCCCCAGAGCATTATTAAGATTGGTGCTGGGGTCGGCATCAATAGCCAGGACTATGCCTTTTTTAGATAGTAAATCTATAAGTAAAGCGGATATAGCTGTTTTGCCGACACCGCCCTTACCAGCTACAGTAATCGTCGTCGTCATTTTAATGCTCCTTTCTACCAATCTCTTCATTTTATACCTCTCCCTTGACGGGAGAGGATTAAGGTGAGGGTGAAATCTTGACTTATCCCCCTCACTCTGTCTCTCCCACCAGGGGAGAGAGAAAACCTTTAGAGATTTAAACTACCCTAACCCCCCTGTCATTTCGGGCAATCTCTTCTCTCCCTGATATAAACACATTTCGAAAATTCTAGCACCTCCGCAGAGACAAATAAAAGAACTTTTATCACACATCACCAGTTCCATCTTAAAGAAAATTTTTAAATCCTAATTCCAAATTTGAGACAGAAGAGAAAATTCCGGAGATACCATTCTGGCCCATACTATCTACTTCTTGGACTTTTTAACCTCAGGTGCGGGTACCAGGCTGGGCGGAGACAATTTCACCACCGCATTATATTCCGGCGGACAGACTAGCATGCAACTGCTGCACTTTGTGCATTTGGTCTGGTCGATTACTTTTATTCCTTTCTCGTTGGCAGTAATTGCCTCAACAGGGCAGGCAAGTACACAATGCTCACAGGCGCGCTCGCATTTTTCCGGCAGAATATAATAGGCAAT
>Ga0265297_10012481_pt1 | contig 10195 bp, 16 predicted proteins | sample Munlanlwell13791_FD_192502 | JGI IMG/M metagenome (GOLD analysis project Ga0265297, IMG submission 192502) | Leachate microbial communities from a municipal landfill in Southern Ontario, Canada - Leachate well 137-91 | ecosystem: Engineered > Solid waste > Landfill > Unclassified | place...
TCACCTAGCCAGTACATAATCTCTACTTCATCTTCAAGATTCCAAACATGACGGTATTTAGTAACTGGAGTACCTGCCTGAGCGAATCCTACTTCCTCTTTATACTTGGTAACATGCCATATCTCAGAGGGTTCAGTTAATACATCTGAGTACATCTCTGTGAATGGTATGGTAAAGCTTTCATTACCTTTGTAACATATACCTTCGCAGTCTATTCCCTTATGTCTAGTTTCAACATCGAATACAACAAGTGTTGGTTCGTTATCTAGTACTGCTAATAATTCTTGTAAGTAAGTAACACACTCTTCCTTAGTAAGCCCTACCCTATTGTCCCTCCTCGGTGTAAGTAACTGTTCCGGTGTATAACTTTGCAAGAACCTATTAATCTGAGCTATCTTCGCATAGTCCTTCTTAATAATATATTCTTTATCCTTAATAATCCAATGATAGGAAGGAGTAAGGATGGGTAATACTACAGTAGTCGGCAGTTCCAAGGCACTATGAAAGGTTAATAAGCTCGCTCTATACTTATGTAATCCTCCAAAGTACTGTGTTTTCTTAGGTGTATTCTTAGTTCCAGCTAGAGTAGCTAACTGTGTATCTGGCTCACTATATAGGCTGGCGAGAAGTAATAAACTCCACTTACCCCCAATGATTACTAACTTTGGCTGTACTGCTTTAATCTGCTCAATAAGTGCATGAAGTTCCTGCGCCACACTTCGAGATACCCATACGTCCTTTAGCCAAGGTAAGTGTACATACTCTTCACCTTCTGGTATGCTACGTTTTGCTACTATACTTGTTCTCCAGTCTGCTTCTTCTGGGCGTTTGGTGCTTAAATATGTATAACACACCTCGTCACTGCTCAGGTATAATCTGTCTTTACCCTTACTCTCAATGACAGCGGCTGATGCTATATTATCTTTTAACTCGGTTGAACTATGCTCAGAGTATCCTTTACCACTCTTTTCCTCTTGAACTAACGGGAAATCTCCGATATACATCACATCTTTCTGGCGTAAGTCTCTTACTATTGCCATAGATTAAGTTCCTTTAGTTCTTCTTTATATAACTCCGATAAGTCTATTTCTTTGTAATCCTCGAAAGTATCCGTAGAGGAGTCTGACATAAATCTTAAACTATCCCCTTGGTGATTAAATAGGTATAACATAAAGGCTTGGTTTAATGCCACATAATTAGAAATAAAACAGGCACGTTTAACATCAGAATTAAAGTCTACTCTTTCCTTTAGAGTATCGTTAACTAAGTAGTAATAAGTGCTCATATTAATCCCTAATATTAACTGAGCAATTCAATCCTGTTTTCCATACTAATGTTCCGGTGTACCCTACGGACTGGCAATCCCTAACCATCTTATAGTCATGGGCTAAGTAACCAATTGCATATACTAATACTATTAAAATAATCTTCATTTTCTTACTCCTTATTAATAATTACACAAGATATTGCTTTATTTCCTAGAGCTGGTTTATGTATACCAACGGTTTCACATTCTTTAATTAGCCTATTCTCTAAAGTAACCATTGCAAATAAAGCTCCAATGATTATAAAATTAATACTTTGTATTACCCTACCCATAATGTCTCCAAGTAAATGGCCGTCCTTGGCCGTAAATCCTAGTTATCTATTAATACTGCTATTACAAATACAAATGTAATAACGAAGGTTACAAGAAGCATTAAGCTAGAATCTCGTCAGCAAAGTTACCCATATCTTTACGTAAGATATAACCTTTCGCATAGTGCATTTTCTCTTTAGTACGGTTATTCTCACCACGACCAATTAAGACTAAACACTCTCTAGTTTCAGCCTGTCCAGTTAGCAGTTCGGTAATGTTACCCAAGAGTAATTTAGCTAACATTGCTGGGATTAACTCTGGGAAGTTAGTCTTAGCATCGTCAGTGATAGGCTCTCCAGCTTTAGCAAGTCCGTACAAGCGTTTAACTTCATCTGAGTACTTATCATTAAAGATAGCTTTAATAATGTCACCACTTAATAGGTAAGACTTAGTACCATCCTCTTCCTTAAGTGTAGCTAAACCTTCCTGCTCCAAGATAGCTCCGATAAATGACCAGAACTGTCCGTTACCTTCTTGTGTGAAGCCAAAGTCAGTAAGGTTAAAGAAACCATTTAAGAAGTCACTACCATTATCAGTGTATACGTTTGGATTGTTATCCTGTTTGAGTGACTCACGGGCAATAGCACTATCCAGTTCAAAAGAAGTTCTCAGCATACACCAAGGACGATTCTCACCATTAGGATTACCTTTAGTTTTCTTGTCGGACATACCAAAGTTACAAGTAATTTCCTTAAGGTTAGCTGGGTAGTATCCTTCTGCAAGTACAGGACGGGATAAAGTAGCACCATCTTTCTCAAATGCTTCTAAGTTTGCTGCTAAGTTTGCTTCAAAGTTGTCCAAGTTAGGTAATTCAAAAGCCATGTTAATTCTCACTATTGTTAGTTAATAAAAGTTGTAACTCGATACTGCGAGTATGTTTCAGTATAGGAATCGGCCTATAATATGTTTGTTATTTAAATAAATCTTCCAGTTATTTCAATACCGACTGCTGCTAATAGGATTCCCCAATAACTCCAAGTTGTAATTGTAATATCATTATAGGCTAAGAAGAATCCCAGCAATCCATATAACAGTAGGTTAAATACAATAAAAATATTCATAAGTTAAAAGAAGTCATAAAGTTCGTGGCTAAAATCGGCAGGTAACTTATCCAAAGGTATCTTAAGTTCCTTACACTTCTCCCTATCAATACTATCCCGTGTATAAGCTTTAGAGTCAGCTACACTCCAGAAAAAAGTATTGTTAATATCTATCTTCCTACTTAGAAACACATAGCTAAAGTTACCACAGAACTGACTTACTATACTTCTTGTACCTACTGCTGGATGGATAGCTTTAAGACCATTATACTTAGCTACCATTGCTTCATCACTAGCAGTATCATGGGCGAAGAGGATAAAGTGACACTTAGTCATACCAAGTATTTGCTTTATACCATCTGTTAATACTTGTTGACCTGCGTAGAAAACTGCTCTAGGGTCTTTATCGTTATTAACTGCCTTAGCTTTAACCTTGCCCCTAGCACCACAAGCATACTGGAAATTAGTTAGTCCGTCAAGAGCTAATACTGTATCTTTATCCCATGTACTTACATTACCTAGAGATACTTCTTTACCCGTTGCAACGTCTGTACCTTTAAAGTTGCAGATTTGCGAGATAATATTCTGGTAGAACTTATCGCTGTTTGCGTCTTGAAATTCTGTACTACTTCCTATTGCCCCTTGCGGCGGTGTACATATAACTAATTGCCCCTCTTCTAAGTCAGTAATATTATGAATCTGGAAGGAACGTATGATAGCGGGGAGGGAATTATCCTCTAGGCAAAAGATACGAATCTTTAACTTGTTACCATTCTTAAGTACGACCTTAAGTAATGTTGCCAGAGATACCGATTTGCCGCTACCAGCTCCACCATATATAAGTATTGCTTGCCTAGGCTTTGGGAAGAAGTCTGTATTAATTGCCACTCTTCACTCCTAATTTTAGACAAATATCTTCATAGGATTCCTTTACATCTTGGTGAACAAACTCTCCAGCTAGCTCTGACTGAATACGTGTCCCCGTACCATAAGGATGTACTCGTACAATTTTATCTTTACGTAATAAGATTTTTAAATCTTCTATATCTTTAATAATAGTATCTTCATATAGTTCTGCATTTGTAACTTCAATAAACATCTAACCTCCTAATCCAAGTTGTGTCCGAAATTCCTTAAGAGGAATACTGGTTCCTGTCTCTTTATCATATACCTTTTGCTCGAAACCAAGTTGCTGTAAGTCTTGTGCCGAACCACTAGTACAATGAGCAGTAAACTTACATGCTTTGAAGAATGATTCACAGTTACCGTAGCTTTTACGGAAAGCTATTTGTTGCCAAGCAGCTCCCATAGAAGGTTCAGCAATATTCTCTTTATACTTCTTATAACTAGTAAGCATATCAGCGACTAATTTTAAAGTGTTAGCCCACCATTCCTGCTGATACCACTTGTCTATAATGAACTCATACTCTTCAACTACCTTTTGTTCCTTCATAGCCTTAGCAGTTACTACTACCCGTCGAATAACCATGTGAGTTACATCTAAGTCTCCGAACTTAGCCTTATTATGGTTAATACCAAATACATACTGTACAAATTGGTTCTTAGTACGGTAACAGTTGATAGTGTTAACTACATCATTCATACCTGTTTGCTTACTAGTCTTTTCGTCCACAAGTACAAACTTACCTTGAAAGTCCATCCCAATAAGATCAGGTTTTACACTCATAATAAGAGGCTTACCTGTTTCTGGGTGGTTAAACGGTAACTCAATATCGAATGTCTGCTCTACACTGATACTTCCGTCTGCTAGTTCAAAGGGAACAATAGCAGTGGTGTCCAAAGGGTATTCATCAAAGTAAGCCCGAAGTACCTCAATCATCTTTTCGGGTGTTTTAAGTGCCTCCGAGATATTACTCTCAGCAAAGTTAACCATGAAGCTATCTTTAATGTTATTAACACCAATTTGGAGTGCCTGTTCCTTACTATGGCCTTCCTTATAGTAAGCAATACGTACCTTCTCAATTGCACTAGCGAACTCACCACCAAACTCTAGGTCGATATTGTATGCGTACTTAGTGAAGTAGGCACACCGTGAGAGATACCACTGGTAAGCACATCTATTATATACCTCAAAGTCCTGAGTTGTACTCAAACGGTGTGGAAATAGTGTTAGTATACTCATGCCTGTTCCTTAAGTAACTCATTAACCGTAGTATCAACTCCAGTCTTAAAGTGTTCACTAGTTAATCTAGCCTTCTTAACCCGTTTGTAAATACCGTGATTACTGTTTGGGTCTACAATTACTGTACTACCCTTTTCTCTTTGCAGATATACCTTTGCTACTCCGGTAATCCCACCAATTGCCTTACGAAATTTCTTTGCTAACTTCTGATTCATACTTTCTCCTTAACTCTAACGAAACGGATTAACCAGTAGATTAGTAATAAGCTAATACCTGTGTGGAATCCTTTATAATACTCCCCACCTAACCAGTGAAAGAATACTACGGTTACTAATGCTATCAGTATTAATATTAAATGCTTAATCATACCCTATCCTTATTAAGTTCATAAAATTCTCTTTGCTCCGCTGGTACACTATCTAATGTGATAAGTTCATCGTGGAGTAAGTCTCTCATTGTTAGAAGTAACTGTACCTCCTTCTTAGTTAATGCTTTCTGTTTCTTAGGCTTAGGTTCTTTTGGTTCTTTAACTACCTTCTCCTTCTTAGCCCTAACTGTTTTCTCAGCTACAATTTTAAAATTACCCTCCTGCTGATACCTTTTATATGCAACAATGATTCGTGTTTCCTCTAGGGTTATCTCTTCACCTTGAGACTTAGCTACCAGAGTTTTATATGCTTGCTCTAATGCAATGGCTTCAAGGGGCGAATAGTCCTCTTTATTACTGTGAACGATGATTGTACTTATATCCATTAACTCACCAATAGCTCGGTACTATTACTCTTACTTTTCAAAGAGTCTAACTCCTTCTGCAAAAGCGCATTTGTTCGTGTTAAGAGGTTATTCTCAGCCATAATATCTTGAATATTTACGTCAGATAATGTGGATTCCAAATCGGCTGTAGAAACTACTAATATTTCTGCTATAGGTGACTCTACTGAAGGAGTATAGATATACTTATTAAGTGCATAATCATACTCTCTTGTATATGACTTACTCTTATGTAAGGAATCTAAAAGTTCTGGAGTAACTGCAAAATAAGCATAGTTACAATTTACTACTATTTTAGTACTCATATTTTCTCCTTAATTACTGGTAATTCACACCAATGAGTTGCTGTATCTATGTCTACCATATTCTCAGTATCTACTGGAAAATAAAATGACGAGTATCCGTCTATCCACTCTACCTCAGTCCAGCACATCCCATCATAACTCGCTACTCTAACTAATACCTTTCTATCTTTAGGTACTGGATGCTCTTTAATATTGTATACCACGAATCCAATTAATATATTCCCATTCGCCATTATAATCTCCAAAGGTTATTAAATAATATATAAACTTGTACTTGCCCTAGATGCCCCAACATATAGAAGCTTCTTCCTTAAGGTAGGATTGTGACAAGACTTAATGTCTCCCCCATCTACAACTACATTCATAATCGTATTTCCTTGTGTACTATGGACTGTCTGGGCATACCCATGTTTTATCTGCTGGAATACTGCCCTTGCATCTGCTAGTATCTTCCACTTTGCACTACGATTCTTAGGGTTATGCTCATACATTGCACTTCCCCAGAGCTTCCGTTCAACCACTTCAAAGTCCTTTTCCATTATTGGTACATAGAAGATAGCTACACTTTTCTCCTTCTCCCAATGGTTAGTTTTAATGTGCAATTCGTAACAGTCGATACCAATAACCGTCTTATACCCTACCCTAGTAACTTCACCTTTTGTATTAATGTTGAAATTATAGCTCGGACACTTTCCGGAAAGTAGCACATTAATATTAGATACATTGGGTAGTACACTATACCTAAAACCAATAGCAGGTTTACGAAAAATAACCCTATCACCGACAATATACTTTTCTTCTGCATACTTATTATATATCCCCGTTCGTATGATGTTGTTAAGTTCCGCTACCCTATTGTTAGTGTAGGCAATGGCTAGTGTACGTCCCTCTTGGAACTCTCTAATACCATCCATATTCTCCAAGTACTGTGTTATGAAATTACTCTTAACATTAAAGGTACTTGGTGGTAGGCCAATCTTAGTAATAAGTTCCTCAAGTCGGTTGCAAAATTCCCATATCTCGGTAGTGTTGCGAACTGGTTCCTTAAGCCAGAACTGAGCATACTTTTCTCTTGTGAACACGGGCGAGATACACTTGTCGTAACGGTCAAGATGCTGTTCAACTGGAGGTAACTGGCTTCGGTGTCCTACGAACAGTGTGTAGATACCGAGGCTTTCTATTATCTCTAACCGTTCTGTACTTAACTGACTACATTCATCAATCACCAACAGGGTATACTTACTAAGGTCTGGTGGTGTATGCTGAAACAGTGAGTTACTATCTTCATCTGTATTAACCACTAGGTTCAGCGCACTACATACTGTCTTTACCTCATACTTGTCTCCTAATACGTTCTTAAGTACTTGAACTGCCTCATTAGTCTCCGCTAGGATAAGTGGCTTAACTCTACGTCCCATCTTTTGAAGGAAGTGTTTAAGTATAAAGGTCTTTCCCATCCCCGCCGCTGCTTCAAGCCTAGCAAAGTTATTATTCCCATGATACCAATTTGTACCGTCTATAAGGAATTTAGCTTGGCTAGGTGTTGGGGTGAACTCCATTAGCTATCTTTCTGCTGTTTAATTCCCATCTTACCTTTCCTTGCACTTGTTAACTTGGTAGTGAATCCCATTCTTGCCCTACTGTTAACTGGCTGCTTTACACGTTTCAGTCCAGTACTTGATACACTTCCCTTATGTGCTGCTGTTACTTGTTGGCGTAATGCGATGGTACGTTTCTGCTTAGATTGTCTTGACATTTGTTATCCCTTGTAAATTAACTTATTAACTTCTTCTTGTGTTAGTGGTTCTGCGTGTCCCCAAGAGGTTTCTCCATCTACCTCTTTGTAAGGTTCGTTATCTTCTGGCTTATAGTCCTCAATAATAGCTATCCAGTTATGTTCCTGATCTCCGTCTATATCCCATACTCGGCATATAATATTCTGAGAGATTAATCTATTCTTCCACTTCGGTTCGGTATGCTTAGTATAGAACTCAAAATTGCTAAACGTAATGTTTTCTAAAGCAGCTACCGTACCAGTACACGAGAAAACTTTACCGTCTTGTAATAGAAGGACTGCGTTAGTAACCTTAGACTGTACTTCACCGCCTGCTATAAGGTATTCCCAAATTTCCTGCTGTGAGCTAAATCCTTGTTTCTCTTTAGGGGTATGTTTATGTTCGATAGTAACTTCCTCCGCTAGTTTTGCTAAGTCTTGTTCTTTAACAGTGTACTTAACTATAGATTCACGGCTATCTGCTACAAACTTAAACTCTACTAGATATGAAGGAGTTACTTTAGTACTAATAATCTTACCCATAATAGAGTGTCCAGTCTCAATTAAGTGTGAAGCTAGCGTAGGCTCCGTCACTACTACAGTATTACCAAGTTTAAATTTCATCTACTTATTCTCCGTTGTTGTGTTTGTGTTTCGATGTGAGAGATTATACAGAGGTTCTCAGATATAACAACATTTATTTTCCTATTTCACGATATATTTACCCTTTCGGTTTATTCCTTATATATACGGCTAAATTACCGAGTAAGCAAATATCTTTGAAAATAATTAAAAACAGGTTGACAGGTACGGCACGATAACCGATAATAAACCGTCTTAAAAACAAACGTAATTATTTTCATAACTAGGAGCAAAGATGCAACCTACCAATCTTACACAATTACAAGACACTTATAATAAGAAGTCTTATGAACAACTACTAGCCGAGAAGCTAGATATAGAACGTGATCTAACTATCCTTAATAGGAATGATATACGAAGTAAGCGGTCAGAGCAACAACTTACTAACCTTAGAGCAAAGATAGCTTGTATTAACATTAGTATGAGTGTTCGTAAAGCAGAACGTAAGGAGGAATTGAATGCACTAATTCAAATTGGTAATAACTATATACGCGATACCTTACTTAACTATGGTATTGATAACCCGGAGCTGGTGGAGAAGATGGGTAGGAAGTTAAACGCTAGGCACGCTAAGATACAAGCTGACTTTCCCCTGCTCCCACATGTTACTGGGGTTAATTGGCTTACCGATATGTACTATGCGGCAACTAAGTTAGTAGCTAGAAAGGGGAACTAATATGAACACTTTACTTATATGTGTTGTCACTATCCAATTCATTATCTTAATAGTAATAGTATTCGTGGATATTACACCAGATACAACTCAGAAATTAGCCTTAGTAAATGTTATTCTTACCTTTATAGCTCTATGTAACTTAATATATCTTTCAATTAGGAACTAATATGAAAATTATCGCAGCGATTAACAACGGGACTACTCTGGTTAAGCAAAGTAAAAGTGTGAAGGTAACGTTTAAGAGACGGAGGTTTAAGTGAGACGGGGACTTTATGGTGAACATATATCCCAACATAAGTTAGCTAAAATTCACTATGGATTTACAGCTATTAGCCATACTTCTTGGAAACATGCTAATAAAATAGCTAAGAGGGCTAGAAAACACTATACAAAGATTCGGAGGTTTAAGTGAACCCTACAGTAGAACAACAGAACATTAGCTCACTAGTTAAGCTAGGTAACAATGTTAAAGTCATTGCCGGTGCAGGTACGGGCAAGTCCAGCACCTTACGTTATATCTCTAAGCAAGTACCGGCACGTAATGTCCTAGTACTCACCTTTAATAAGGCTAATGCAGAGGAGACTTTACACCACCCAGACCGTCCTACTAACCTATTTGCATGTACAAGTCACAGTCTGGCCTATCGTGCAGTTATAGATGGTCATTTTAAGCCGAAACTTAGTAACTACCTTGATTATAATGATATTCCAAAGGAGCAAATTGACCAGTGTATTTGGATGCTAGGTTTACCGGATGCAAGTGAGGAGAAGAAAGCACTTATACTGTTCAGAAGGGAGATTATTAATAGTATTAAACTGTTCTGCCAGAGTGATAAGCTAGCAGTGGCTAATGTAACTGAGAGCTACTTAAAATGGAGGCTTATTACAGCTCCAGAGAGTAAGTTAATTGTACCTATTGAAGTTGTTAATCGGTTAAGTGAGATTGCTAATACCTATTGGCAGAACCTAGTAGAGAGTCCGAGAACTAAGATAACTCCAGATGTTTACCTTAAGTTATTTCACTTATGGGACTGTAAGATTGAACAGGTGTGGGACGTTAAACTAAAACGGTATGTAACTATACAGGTACTCGCACTCGATGAAGGTCAGGATACAAATGGAGTTATGGAAGCTATCTTTAGGAATCAGACTCACTTGCAAAGGATACTAGTAGGCGACCCAAATCAACAGTTATACAGATGGAG
>Ga0265297_10012482_pt1 | contig 10193 bp, 6 predicted proteins | sample Munlanlwell13791_FD_192502 | JGI IMG/M metagenome (GOLD analysis project Ga0265297, IMG submission 192502) | Leachate microbial communities from a municipal landfill in Southern Ontario, Canada - Leachate well 137-91 | ecosystem: Engineered > Solid waste > Landfill > Unclassified | place...
TCTTTTAAAATTCTTTGAATAATTGTCAAGTCCTAAGTATTGTATATCCTTATTGCCAACTCCTTCTATAAGGTTAGGCATATTATTTGTTCTCCATAATACCGTTCCCGAAGGTAGTGTTGCTCCATTGATAATACATCCTTGCTGCATACATTCTATTTCGACACAGCAAGCACTTTGATAATATTTGTCGTCAAGTTTTCCTTCTGTGGTAAGTTCTTGTCTTATTAAAGTGGCTCTGACATCATTAGCTTTATCTTGTAAGCGTTTATCAAGATAATTGAGTTTATCACTCTCTGTAAACTGCTTTAAGTCAATCTTTAATTCATCTATAATTTGTTTGAAAGGTCGCATATTTACAGTTTTGAAAGGTTATTATTTTGTAGTTGCGGGAAATCAGAATTGAACTGACTGTCTTTGGATTATGAGTCCAACGTGTAAACCATTTCACCCTCCCACAATATAAATAACAGTAGGGATAAAAGATAATTGCGCATCATCTTTTATCCCTACTGAAATATTATTTAGTTAGTCCATGCGTTAGGGTTGCTTCCGCCTGTTACTGCTCCGTCTGCCTGAGCAATAGTTCCTGTACCTGCCCATAACTGTAATAGTTCCTCAAAACTTACTACTGGTGTGGTAGTTGGTGCTTGATTAAGACTTGCACCTTGTCCACTTAATGCTGTTGCATTAGCCGAAGGATATAAGAAAGCTGTATCAACGATAGATTTCTTTATAAATACTTCTACAACACCTCTGTAAGAATCCATGTGGCTTGCACCATTAGTAGCATAGATAGAACTATCTGTTTGGAAGAAATAAACACAGTATTCTGCTGTTGGGTCAGGTTTTTGGCTACTTCCCCATGCACCTTCAATACCTTCGTTTCCTGCATTTGCTAAAAGGTTAAACACTTCTTTACCTGTAAGTAAAGGATAAGAACCTGTTGCTGTTGCAGAATAAACACCTACTTTTGGAAAATAAGGTGTAGCGTTAATATAACCTGTTGCGTAATTAGCAGGACTTAATGAATAAGCCAAAAATAATGATGTTACAGCGTTTGTACCATTAACATAAATATCAGTACCTACTACCGTTGCATATACTCCATGAGCTGCACCTACACCATTAATAGCTGCTGCCATACCTGCTACGTTTGCATTAGAAGCTACGTCATGTGCTACTCCATTAATAAATAAGGTAATACCACTATTTACTGTTGCAGCAGCAGCAGAACCGTCAATAACGAACATATACTTTTTGTAAGTAGTTGCTATTCCTTCTGTGATTATTGCAAACTGTACTTCAGGATTCAAAGCGGTGAACCATATTCTACGATAGTCAATAGTTACGGTTGTTGCTCCACCGTCATCGGCTACTGTAAATAAGTCTGCTCCTGTTAATCCGTAAATACCAATTTCTGTTGCTGACAATGCTACTGCACGAAGATAAGCGTTTGCTGCTGAAGCATTGATAGCTGCGGTAGAAAGAATAACAGTTGTATCTAAGGCTACATTTGTTACTGCTCCTGTACTTGTTAACGTAAAGTTAAGTCCGTCAGTATTTGCATTGTTTACGGTAATTTTATAACTTCTTACTGCTTTAGCAATAGCACCTCCACCAGTAACAGGGTCTGTGTTCTGATAATGAGTACCGCTATCTCCATAAATTTGAGATATAATGTCATCTTCTATATCAAGTAAATACTGATCGTTGATAACACCTGCTGTACAAGCAATTTTAGGAAGAGTACCTGTAAACGATTTTCTGTTTTCGTTTGTTTCGTTATTGTTAACTCCGGGAAATTGAACTTTTTTTACAAGAGTTACACCATAATCATAATCACATTCGGAACAAGGACAATCTATTGAAAATTCTATTTCCTGACTTGTTACTGCTCCTGCATCGCTACAAGCTTTTGCACCTTTAAAAGCGGTTGATACATAAGGAATATTTATTCCATGTTCTTTAAATGATAACATGTTGACACCTGCTACTGAATCATAATATGCACCGACTTTTGTGTAGTCGATAGAATTGATAAGTACTTTACTTATCGGAGTTTTTAAGTTTTCCATTGTTGTTTTTAAATTTAATTGTTAATTTTTGAATGAGTTAGTTTTTTAAAAATGTTAATTATTTTTTACCTTGTTCTCTGATTGCTTCTTCGGTTAAATACGATTTATATCTTACGTCTGTTACTCTCTCAAGATATATTCTTACCGCCTGTTCTACAACTTCTTTTCTCTGTTGTTCTGGTAACTCTATATTTACATCAGATACTGTTGCTCCTATGGTTATTGTTGTTGTGGGAACTGTACCTGTTGTATTAAGTGTTAATGATGTTACATTATATCCGTATTGTCCTATACATACCGTATTTTCTGATAAGGTAGTATAGTTTTTTATTGATGTAGGTAATGCTGCATCATTCTGTATAGCATCATAAATTGCTTTTGCTATTACATACTTACTTTCGTTAAGAGTTACCGCTACTGCTGCTATTAATGAATATGCAGCTAAAGTTGTTGTTAGCGTAAAATTAATCGTACCGACACCTAATCCATTTGTGTCAATCGTTAAACAAGATTTTATTTTTCTGTTCGGATCGAAGTAAAAAGATTTAGGATAACGTAAGTATTCAAGTTGCATACTGTATGGTGTCGAAGCTGTCCCTGTTATCAACTTAATTTTATTATTGATAAACTCATAATACAAATTTTCATCTTCGGGTTTTAAATAGTAATTATCATAAATAGCTGCTCTTTCCGAAGACTTCATAATCTGTGCTTTCATGTATTCTGACACTCCTGTAAAACCACAAGTATTGTTTACATAATTCAACTTAAACATTATAGATGATAACCTCATATACTTAGGATATACTTGATTATGTGTTGTTGCAGGTGTTGATACATTATGTATTGATGTTATCCCATCAGGCTTTGTGAAAACATAGTTACCTGCTACATCAGGAATCATATCATACATAACATCTCCATTATACACCATTACACCATCAGTAATGACTTTTAATAACTGTAAGTCATCTCTTTGTTTCGTGGTTAAATCTACTCCTTCTTCTTCGCTTACGTTTGCTTTCAACCATTCATCAATACCCCAATCATTGATAAGCCTATTAAAAACCATAGGCGTTACCGTTCCTGTGTAGGATTTTTTTATTCCGTCAAGGAATGTATCATAGGTATTTTTTGCGGTGTCAAGCATAGTAATCCAAACTTATTTTTTGAATTTTATTTTAATCATTTGTTCAATAATCTTTTCTTTGTCATCCCAGATTTCCTCAAAGTCTTTCTCGTCATACTTGCTAAGTTTATTCTGAATCTTAGATTGTAATTTTTCAAGAGTAAGTCCTGATAGATCTGCTTTAAAAGTATCAATCAAAGTACTTTCTTTACTTGCTTCCCTTTCTGCTTCCAACTTTTCAACACTTAACCGTAAGGTTTCATGTTTTTCCGGATATAATTCTTTGTTAACTTTGATAAATGCTTTTTTCGCATCATCAAGATTGTTCTCAAAGATTGCAGACTGACATTCCATAATATATGTCTTGTCGTCTTTCCTTTTAGTATTCATTTCTTCAGAATAATCAACAAGTGGTCTTCCTCTAAACTGATTGAGTAATGAAGTGAATTTTGCTTTTAATTGTTCTTTTCCTCTGCTATTAAGATACCTTTTTACATCTTCTATGGTTTTACCCATATAATCGCCTTCGTGATATAAATCGCCTTTATCTTTGCGTACTATAATATTCGCATCAATACACTCAAGGATAAATATATCCGCATCAATTCCGGGATTATATTTATGGAAACACATCTTCATTTGTTTTGGGTGTGTGTCGCATAATTCAAGAAGATTACTACGCAATTCATCTTGTGATGATTTTAAAGATATAACTGCATTAGGTACGTTGAAACTAAAAATCAATGCTATTCTTTTATAATCGTCAATACTTGCATTTCGTACTGCTGTTTCTGCCTCAAATCTTTCGTCCCTTGCATTGTTTTTAAAAATTGCTTCGCTAATAGCATCCTCAAAGTAACCATGATACTTCTGTGGATTCTGTTCATAAATGATTTTGTTTTCAGCCCATTGTCCCGAAAGTATCAAAAGATTATAAATACAACTGTCATAATCATCTTTTTTATTTAACCATTGTAGATGTTTAATGGTATATTGTTCTAAAGGATTAATTACATAGGGATATTTTTTTCTTTGTGCTTCAGTTAATGGTTCAGATTCTTTATACACGCCCTTAGATACTCTTATAGGCATTATTTGTTGAATACTTAAATCATCTTGCCCTGTACGATATTTACCGTTTTCTTCTATGATAGGAATAACATAAGGTGCTTTTTTATATATCCGATATTCAGGACGGTTAACATCTATGATTACCCTTACTTTTTCTGATTTTTCTGTTTGCTGTGTCATCTGTTTTTTATTTAATTGGTTTGATAAAAGTTCCCCGATGTTATTCGAGGAACTTATTTTATTTATACTTTTTTAATTAAAGTGTCTGTCCGATATAAGGTAAATAAATTTTAAATACCTGATTCATATTGATAATACCGTTCTGTAACAGTAAATGTTCACTTGTTCCATCAACAGAACTTGCAGAGAAATTACCACCACTATCAATACCGGCTACTCTACCGTTAACAGCAGGACGTAATTGAAGTAACTCAATACCCCTCTGACCTGATGCAGTACGTCCCAAAGGAACTACTATACATTCATAATCATTTGTTCTACGACCGTCTTTAAGTGTAATACCCGGACGTTGCCCCATTCTATCATATTTAATGGCAATACCTCTAATACCACCAAGAGAAACACCTTTATAAGTGTTATTTATGATTTTATCATCACCAACACCTTCAATATTACTATCTGCTGTTACACCCATTTCTGCTGCTGCTAAAGAGAAATTCATAAAACTTTTTTCTGGCATAAGCATTGCAAATTCCGTATTACCATATTCGTCAGGCTTACAATAAGGTGCTATATCCTGCCAAAAACTTTCAACAAAACGTGGTGTCCACCCTTTTGATTGTGGATATTCAATAGGACCGTCCCCTGAATATAATATACCATCTCCTGCAACAATTTCCTGATTTGTTTCGTCAGTCAATACACATTTTTTTGTGTCAGGATTTACAGTTCCTTTTCCTTGCAGTAATTGGAAGTCAAGATATTGTGCTGCTGTTCTAAGCATTTTATCATGTGCATAAGGAAGAAAAGCCTGTGAACCGTCTTTTCCTATAATCCAATGACCTTGAACTTTGCGGTTTTTGTCCATTGCTGCTGCTGTACCGGAATAAGAATATTTAAGACGTTGTAAGGTTAAGAAAGCATCACCTATACCATGTCCGTTATATTTCTCATTACCAAATTCAGAGAAGTCCTGACGGTGCATTGTCATTACCAACTGACATTCATATCCATCCTGTAACAAAGTAGTGTCCACATATTCTGAACCTGTGTTACCTACTACTTTTACTTTGTAACGATATACTCCACCGGGTTGATATTCGCCACCTCTTGCATTATCACACCACAGATAAGTTTTGCCATCTGCTAATACGAATACGTCATTTCCTCCAATTTGGTTAGAATCAAGAAATACATAGAAAGAGTTTTTACCTAAACCGGGTTGTGTTGGATTTGCATCATCAATAAATGTTTTACCATTAACATTTGTGCGGAAATGTTCTTTTCTCATATCAGAAAATTCGATACGATACTGAACATGATAGTTACTAACGGTATTGTAACGACCGTTGTCAATAATAAATTTATCAGAATATGATACACCTTTTGATTTTAAGCCCTTTGCATCAAGCAAAGACATAAAAGGAGAATTATCCATATTCAACGACATAATTGTCGGGAAGAAGTCAGGGTTGTTAATACCCATTTCAATAAGCATTTTTCCTGTTATTGATTCTTGTGCTACCGTTGCGGCAGGACCGTATTTTAATCTCATTTGTTTAGAAATTTAAGTTAGAAAATAATTTTAGTTAGTTGCTTTATTTTCCATTAGATTATTCGCCCATAAATCCTTTAGCGTTAAATCCTTGTACACCTGCATTACCCCTATTTGAATTAGGATTGTTGTCAAGTGTTTCGTCTATGGTTTTCTTAATTTGTTCTTTCATTCTGGTTGAGAACCCTTGAAGTTTGTTATTTTTTATCATCCACAATAACGGTAGTATCTCAAATGACGATTGTGGCTTTGCCGGATTTGTCAAGTTTGATAATACTTCTTCCGCTTCTGAATAATAAGATTTAACTCCGTCCTCTCTTACATAGAACTTATCTCTTTTTACAAATGCAGCCAAATCTTTTTCGTATTGGGTTCTATCGGCTTCGCCAAACTCAAATCCTGAAAGAGTTGTCTTTCCTTTGATATTTTTAAGATAAGTATTTATATGATTGGTATTCTCTTGTTCTGCTTTAATATTTGCTGCATCAATTTGTTTATTTACTGATTCAACATATTCTTTATGTGCTGTGGCTTGTTTTGCTATCCTCTGTTGCTCAAAAGCCTTTGCTTGCATATCAATATCAATCTTTGATAATCCGTCAACTTTATCGCTTATATCGTCTTCACTCCATTCAAGTTTATTTTCTTTAGCATATTCACGATATGACTGCTTTACTTTATCTTCGTTGCTAAGTCCTGAAATATCCAAAAACTGTGATTGCATTTTAATAAATGCTTCGGGCGTAACACCTTTCTCTTTTGCTTCAAGATAACTCTTCACAAAAGGATCGGTTTTCTGTCTTACACCTTGCTTTGTTTCATCAGTAGCATCAATCTCTGTATTATCGGCTACTATCTGATTGTATAATTGATATTGTTCTTTAATAGTTAATGGTTTACCTTCTTTGTTTAGCCCAGTTTTTATTTCTTCTGGTAACTCAAAAGGATTGCCTTCTTCACTTAAATCCTCTACTAAAAAATCCCAATAAGGTAAAGGTTTAAATTCTACCTCTGCTGCTGCTCCTCCTTCTGCTCCTCCTCCATCTTGTTCTGCTGCACCTTCTTCACCACTTTCTGCTGCTTCTCCCATAAAAGCATTTTGATTAAATTTTCCTTCTGTGCCTTCGCCACCTTCTTTACCTTCCTCTGTTCCTGCTCCTGTTCCTGCTCCTCCTTCACCACCTTCTGCTGCCGCACCTTCTTCTGCTCTATAACTACGATAAGCACCGTTACGGTGTCCTACTATACTGAAATTCATAAATTGCTTTTTCATCTGTTTATCTGTTTTTGTTTATAATAAAATATAATGAATCACGTATTTACGTGAAGTTAACTCTTAGGAAAATTATCTGATTTTACTTGTGTAGCTGGTACTATCTGTTATTCTCTGTTTTACTTTTGGCTGGGTATTCTGACTAATAATGCTGTAAAGATATAGTATTATTATATTTATATACAAAAAAAATAAATATTTTTATTAAAATTTTATTAACACAAAACTATTCTTCCTTTTTTTCTCTATTCTTAGACCATTTCTTAGCGTTCTTTTTAAGAGTACGTGCTAATACCTTCCTTCTTGGAGTACATGTCTCTTTACTCATAGGAGAACAATAACCTTTATGTTCGGGATTAATTGCTCCTTTTAACCAATGTTTTTCTTTTTCTGCCATAATTACGAGGGTTTATTTGCTCTTTGAGCAGTTTGTTTTTGGTTTAATATCATATTTTTAGCATTATCAACGTGCATCTTTTTATCAGATAAGAAATTGTCATGTTTCAATTTAGCATCTTCCATTAAAGAGTTAACTTGTATCTCTAACATTCTTATCTGTTCATCATTTGACAAATGTTTGTCATTTATTGCTACTGCATTATCCTCTGCTACCTTTTCATTCTGTACCTTTGCTCCTTTTATCATTCCTTCCTGTTCTACCTGCTTCTGTAAAATTACATTCTTATCAGATAATATCTGTGCTTGTATTGAACCTAATTTCTCTTTTATATCTAACTCCATTTGTTTCAACTTCATCTCCTGTTCTTTCCATGGGGCTAACAATTCGTTATTAAGTTGTATTTTTAGTTTCTCTTTTTCATTCTCTGCTTCCTGTGTGCGTGAAGCACCCATAGCTGCTATCTCTTGTGCTTTTTCTGCAAAATATATTGCACGTTGTTTCATCTCTGTAAGTGTCTTTAAACCCCATAATTCTGCTACGTTACCAAAACTTAACTGTCCCGCTTTCCACCCTTCTCCAATAAATGTCTTTAAATCCTCTACTCCCTGTCCTTCATCAGTATTATTTCCTACAATACAATTAAATCTGACCTTGTTTAATATGTTTGCAGGTATGTTAATAATTTCACCTGACAAATCATCATTATTAATTCCAAATGTCTCACCGTCCTTATAACAATACGTCAATGCAAGGTTTAAGCAATGCGTTAAGGCTTTCCCTTCAATAAGGTCGTGTTCTGCAAAACGTATCTCTGTTAGTAAACTTGCCTGTTTAATAGAAGTATTATATGTACCAACTTGATCTGTACTTATTACACGTCCTTTCTCCTGACGTGTAACTCCGATAACATCTCCCATTGTTTCATCAATATTCAATTTTAATTGCCCTAACAATCCTATTGATGCTGATACGGATAAATCAAACATTTGCCAGTTACTAAAGTCTGACATTTTACGCCCATCGGGTCCTACTGTTTCTATTGGTATCTCTCCAATCTTCTTTTGATAAGTCCTTTCGGTATCTGTCATTGTTGAAGGTGTCAACCTTAAATCATTAAAGGTTGTTTTTGTACCTGACAATGCTAACATCAATTCTTCGTGATAGGTTACTATATCATATAATTCTTGTAAGTCTATTGTCGCCATGATAAGGCTATATGGTTGGTCAACCATTGAAGCGTATGTTTTCCCGAACACAGGTAAATTAATATTTCCATGCCTATCAATATCTCTTAGCGTAAAAGGATTTTTACCTTCATTGACTACATATTTATCATTGATAACTACACCAGAATATAAATCATTAGTATATTTGTCTGCGAATGATTCCCCTTTATTAGAATTGATAGTTTCAACATCTTCTTCCCTACGAAAATCTGTTTCGTCTTTTTTATTGATATAAAAACCGTTATTAAACTTCCATTCTGCTTTATCAATAATTTCTTTGTTCTGTATGAAGTGCCTAAAATATATTCCTTCTTCAAAAGGATTGGGTGTATATTTTACTTTTATATTTCTCGGTACTTTAAACCATATTCTCTCTACCTTAATTCCGTAACTACTACCGTCAGAACCACTATACATTGTATTCTTTTCAGTAAAGTATGCTTCTCCATTTCTACCCATCATCATTGACGATGTGTTTTCTGAATATGAATGTTCTAATGTTTCAAGAATATCTTTACTATATTTCTTTTCAAAAGCCTTACCATATTTAATGATAACATCGTCATAAGACATATAATCAGTAACCGAACACCATGGTCCTTCCTGAACCCATTTTACACTACTAATCTTTGGATATTTTACTGTCGAAGGATTAAGGGATTCAAAAACAGGAAGTCTATACCCTTCGATATAATCAACATAATAATATTCTCTGCCTGTTACCTCTCCATTTATGAATGATGATGTACTTTCAGTATTTATATCAAGTTCATTCCTTAATTTAAGTAATGTTTTCTGTGCAATTAATTCTTTCCAATCTTTCTTTTCGTACTTATGATAGTGTTGCATCTTCTGTACTTGTTCAGCACTTAAAGCATCTTTCTTTTGTAACATTGCCGTAGCGTACTGAAAATTATTTATGATACGTGGTAATGTTTTTTTAAGTTCTCCTATCTTTGCTGCTTCCTCTGCGTTCTGTGGTTGCTGTTGAGCCATTTGCTGCATCTCCGCTATTTTGCCTTGTATCTCCTGTATCTGAAATGATGTTTCATAATGTACGAACTGCGCCTGATCTTCAATAGCATTTACATAATCATTTATTTGGTCAAGATATTTTTCTTCTATACTTTTCTTATCAGATAACACTACGCTGAAAACAAATGGTCTGCGTTGTTGTTGTGAAGATAGTCTGTCTAAATATGGTCTTTGACGTGGTGTCCTACGAACTTCTGCCGGTAATGTATTATCTCCTATTTTGGTAAGATATTCCGTTTTAGCAGG
>Ga0265297_10012483_pt1 | contig 10192 bp, 7 predicted proteins | sample Munlanlwell13791_FD_192502 | JGI IMG/M metagenome (GOLD analysis project Ga0265297, IMG submission 192502) | Leachate microbial communities from a municipal landfill in Southern Ontario, Canada - Leachate well 137-91 | ecosystem: Engineered > Solid waste > Landfill > Unclassified | place...
CTTCAATTAATTCAGATAACCTTATCATCCAATCCCTCATCAATACCCTCAAACCCAACACCCGCGACCCTAAAGTGAAAACCCTCCAGACTCTCCTTAAGAAATACAGTTATTTCACTTTCCCTTATACGACTACTTACTATGGGACCTATACGCAGAGGGCGGTGAAGAGGTTTTTGGGGAATAATAAATAATTTTATGTGCATCTTTTGCCAAATCATCAGCGGAGAAATTCCGTCTCATAAGGTTTACGAAGACGAAAATGTTCTTGCTTTTCTGGATATCCAGCCGGTTAATCCCGGCCATACGCTGGTTGTTCCGAAAAAACATTATCAAAATCTGGAAGAAATCAGTGAGGAAGATTTGAAAATTTTAATCGTCGCTGTTAAAAAAATCGGCCATCTGCTGAAGCTTAAGTTGGGGATAGAAGGCTATAACGCTTCGACCAATAATGATCCGGTCGCCGGTCAAATCGTCCCGCATCTTCATTTCCATATTATTCCGCGCTATCGAGGCGACGGTCATGATGCCTGGTCGCGTTGTCAATATAAACCGGGCGAAGAGGAAGAAATAATTAAAAAATTATTATCATAAATATGAAATTACTCGTTACTGGCGGCGCCGGATTTATCGGCTCCAATTTTATCCACTATTGGTTGAAAAATTATCCCGCGGATCAGATCGTCAATTTGGACGTGCTGACTTACGCCGGAAACTTAGATAACTTGGCGGACATTGCCGCTAATCCGTATTACCAGTTCGTCAAAGGTGATATTGGCGATGCCACTTTGGTCGGCGATCTGGTTAAAGATATCGATTTGATAGTTCATTTCGCCGCTGAAAGCCATGTCGACCGTTCCATTAAAAATAGCGCCGACTTTATTCGGACGAATGTAGAAGGGACGCGGGTCCTATTGGAAGCGGCCAGATCCGCCGGACAATCCGGTCGAGGAATCCGTTTTCATCATATTTCCACGGACGAAGTCTTCGGCGCTCTGGATTTTGACTCGCCGAAATTTAACGAAAAAACGCCTTATGATCCGCGTTCGCCTTACAGCGCTTCCAAGGCGGCGGCCGATCATTTGGTTCGCGCCTATTATCATACCTATAACTTACCAGTGACGATTTCCAACTGCTCCAATAATTATGGGCCGTACGCTCATCCGGAGAAGTTTATTCCGTTGTTTATTACCAATCTCTTGGAAGGCAAAAGGGTGCCGGTTTACGGTGCCGGTCAGAATATCCGCGATTGGATCCATGTTGACGACCATAATCGCGGGGTGGATTTTATAATCAAGAAAGGGAAGATTGGCGAAACTTATTGTCTGGGCGGAAATAGCGAAAGGAGTAATCTGGAAATCACCGGGCTGATTTTGGAATTAACGGGGCGGGGTGAGGAAATGATTGAATATGTCGCCGATCGCCCGGGCCATGATTTAAGGTACGCGATTGATTTTTCCAAAGCGCGTAACGAACTGGGCTGGGAACCGCGGATTGCTTTTCGGGACGGTCTGGAACAAACGGTTGACTGGTATAAGAAGAATGAATCCTGGTGGAAAAAATTTAAATCTTAACCCGCTATTTTTAAATTTACGAATATGAGTAAAAAAATATTTATTGTTGAGGACGACGCCAATCTGCTTTATGGCTTGGAATCGCAATTCGAGGCCGACGAATTCGAGGTGGAAACCTCAATTGGCGACGAAGAAGTCGAAGAACTGCTGGAACGAATGCGCGACTTCGATCCCGATTATGTCGTTCTGGATTTAATCCTGCCGAAAATCGACGGGTTTGAAATTATCAAAAAAATGAAAACTGACGATGAACTTAACGACAAACAGATTTTTATTTTTACGGATTTAAGCGATGAAGACAGCCGGCGGCGGAGTTTGGAACTCGGCGCCGATTATTTTTTCTTCAAAGAGGAATTCGACACTTTCGAATTCGCGGAAAAAGTGAAAAAAATCGTGGCTAATCAAGAAAAAACTGAAGAACGCGATTACGAAGAATAGCCAAAAAATAATTAGTCTGATAAAGGTTTAGTTGACTAAAAGGGGCAAAAATACTAAGATAAGTTAGTGTTTACTTTTTGTTTATTTTGTCGATATGTTTATTAAGCGCATCGGGATTGATCTCGGTACAACCTATACTTTAATCCATCTGCCGCGCCGCGGTATTGTTATTAATGAGCCGAGTGTCGTGGCAGTTTCGCTAGCTGACCGGAAGATTTTAGCGGTCGGGAATGAGGCGAAAGATATGATTGGTCGGACGCCGGATACGATTATGGCGGTGCGGCCCTTGAAAGACGGAGTAATCGCCGACTATCGGGCGACCGAAGCGATGATTCGTTATTTTATCAATAAGACCTTGGGCGGAATCCGTCTCTTCCGGCCGGAAGTGATGGTGGCGGTGCCGGCGGGAATTTCTTCGACCGAACGGCGGGCGGTTATCGAAGCGACAATTGCCGCGGGTGCGAAAGCCGCTTATATCATCAAAGAACCGGTGGCGGCCGCCATCGGCGCCGACATCCCCATTGGCTCGTCTACCGGCCATATGGTTATTGATATCGGCGGCGGAACGGCGGAAATGGCGGTAATTTCTCTGGGCGGTATCGTCGCTTCGACTTCAGTCCGCGTCGGCGGCAATAAATTTGACGCCGCGATTTTAGAATTCATCCGAAAAAAATATAATTTGGCCATCGGCGAACGCACGGCGGAAGAAATTAAAATTAATATCGGTTCCGCTTTGTATATGGAGGATAAATTGTATTTGGAAATCTGCGGCCGCGATATTGTCACCGGTTTGCCGCGCAGTATTACGGTCAGTTCCGATGACGTTACGGAAGCTATCCAGAATGAACTGGAAGCGATTATTGCCGCCGCCAAAAAAGTTTTGCAGAAAACGCCGCCGGAATTATCGGCGGATATAATGGACAAGGGGATTGTCCTGACTGGCGGCAGTTCCTTACTGCGCAACATTGATCAGCTCATTTCCCGTACTACCGGCGTCGCCGCTTATGTCGCCGACGACGCCATGCTTTGTGTCGCCAAAGGAACCGGCATCGCTTTGGATAATCTGGATTCCTATAAACGCAGTATCTTAGCTACTAGGTAAATCAACTGTCCGCTCTCTGTTAAAGGGGGCGGATTAATCATATATGACTATCGGCATCGACGCTTCACGCGCTAATCGTCCTCATAAAACCGGCACCGAATGGTACTCTTTTTACTTAATCAAGAATTTGGCGCTGATTGACCGCCGGCATAAATATTTACTCTATGTTAATACGCCGCCGCGGCCGGAACTGGTCGCCGTGGTCAAAGATAATCCGAATTTTTCTTTTAAATTTTTAGAGTGGCCTTTTTACTCTTTTTGGACCTTGGGACGATTGTCTCTGGAGATGATTTTTCATCGGCCGGATGTTTTATTTATCCCGGCGCATACTTTACCCTTATTTTCACCGGCGAAAACGGTTAATACTATCCATGATATTGCTTTTGCCCGGGAAAGGAATTTATATTTTTCCAGCGCGGTCAAAACTCATCTTAAGGGTTCGCGAAAAATAATTAATTTTTTGGTCAGGGTCCTGACGCTCGGCAAGTACCGTTCCGACTCGGTCGATTATCTCTATTGGTCGACTGCTTTCGCGCTTCGCCACGCCCAAAAAATTATCACGGTTTCGGAATTTACCAAACGAGAAATACTGAATCTCTATCCGAAAACTCCGGCCGATAAGATCACGGCCATTGCCAACGGTTATAGTAAAGAGTTGTACCGGCCACTGGATCAGCCGGAAAAAACCAAAGAAATTTTAGAAAAATATGGTTTGGAAACCCCTTATTTTCTCTATGTCGGCCGGCTGGAAAAAAAGAAGAACACTTTGTCTTTAGTCGAGGCCCTGGCTCTTCTGCGCGAAAATCAGCCGCAGTTGAAAGCAAAACTGGTTTTAATCGGCGACGCCGGTTTCGGTTATGATGAAATCAAATATATTATCGAAGATTTTAATCTGGAAAACGACGTCCTAATGCCCGGCTGGGCCAGCGAAGAAGATTTACCTTATATTTTTAACGCCGCCGCCGCCTTTATTTTTCCTTCGAAGCATGAAGGTTTCGGCATTCCGGTTCTACAGGCGCTCGCCTGCGGGATCCCGACGGCCGTTTCTGATATTCCGGTTTTTCGGGAAATCGCCGGTGACGCGGTTCTTTATTTCAATCAGAACGACAAGCGGGCGATAGCGGCGGCGATGTTTCGGATTGTCAGCGACGAGAAACTGCGGGAAGAATTGAAGAGAAAAGGTTGTGAGCGGGTCAAGAATTTTAGTTGGGAAAAGTGCGCTACGCAGACGCTGGCTGTCCTGGAAAACCTGTGATATTATTAAGATGTTATATGAAGAAACTAATAACATCTTTTTTTATTTTCTGCTTCTTTTTGGGTGGGCCGGTTTTGGCTGGCATTACGCCCAATGATCCCTACTATTCCTATCAGTGGTATTTAACAAAAATCAAGGCCGACAGCGCCTGGGAAAAAGTTTCTGCCAGCCCCGATATCGTCATTGCCGTCATCGACTCGGGCATTGAAATCAATCATCCTGATTTGCGGGAAAACATTTGGCGCAACGCCAAAGAAATCGCCGGTAATAAGATCGATGACGATCATAACGGCTTTGTCGATGATGTTAACGGCTGGGATTTTGTTAATAACCTGCCTGATCCGTCGCCGAAATTTTCTGCCGGCTGGACTGAAGCCGGCGTGGCGCACGGAACAATGATTGCCGGCATTATCGCCGCCAGCGGCAATAATAAAGAAGGCGTAGCCGGAGTAACCTGGGATGCGAAAATTATGCCGCTTAAAGTTTTAAATGACCGGGGCGAAGGAAAAGCCGGTGATGTAATCCGGGCGATTGATTACGCAATCAATAACGGCGCCGACATCATCAATTTAAGTTTTGTCAGTTTTAATTACAGCGAAGAACTACAGGAAGCGGTTCGCCGCGCGCATAACTCCGGCGTAATTATTGTCGCCGCCGCCGGTAATGAACAGGAAATCGGCGAAGGTTATAATATCGACCAGACGCCGATTTATCCGGCTTGTTATGACGGCGATTCCGGCGAAAATATGGTTATCGGCGTGGCGGCGACGGACGCTCTGGATCAAAAAGCGAAATTTTCCAGTTATGGCAATCGTTGCGTGGATTTAGCCGCTCCCGGTATCAGTTTTTTTAGCGCGATAAGCGCTAAGAGCGATCCGGCTAATCCCGGAAAAATTTATGACGGTTATTGGTCAGGCACTTCCATGGCGGCGCCCTTGGTTTCGGCGACTCTGGCTCTGATTGAAACGGCTAATCCAGAATTAAGTCGCCGGGAGGTCGTTAATATTCTGTTCGCTTCGACCGATAATATCAGTCGCCTCAATCCCGATTATCCTGGCCAGCTAGGGAACGGTCGTTTAAACGTCAACCGGGCGGTGGAATTGGCGAAAGAAAGATTGTACAGTCGAATGGGGCGTCTGCTTATTTTACCGGCCAGCGGCAATAAAGAATTGCGGCTGACAGCCGCTAACGGCGATTTATTTAAAAAAATGGCCGAGGCTAATTTTAAGAGCGGTTCGAATCTGGCCGCCGGAGACGTGAACGGCGACGGAACAGAAGAATTTATTTTAGCCGCTGGCGTCGGTACCGAATCGCAGATTAAAATTTTTGATTCGGCCGGAAAATTATTGAAACAATTTTTGGCTTTCGATAAAAAATTTCGCGGCGGCGTCAATTTGGCGGTCGCGGATATCGATAATGACAATCGTTCGGAAATTATTGCCGCCCAAGCGCAGAGCGGTAACGGCCAGATACGAATTTTTGATTCGGCCGGAAAATTAAAGAGACAGTTTTTAACTTCCGGCAAAAGTTGGCGCGGCGGTTTGAGCGTCGCCGCCGGTGATCTGGACGGTAAAGGCGACCAGGAAATCGTGGTCGGCTATGCCGCCGGCGCCGAACCGCAGGTCAGGATTTTTACGGCCGACGGAAAATTAACCAGTGTTTTTTTAGCCTATGAAAAAAAATTTCGCGGCGGCGTCCAGGTCGCGGCGGCTAATTTAGACGGACACCGTAATCACGGTAAAGCGGAAATTATCGTCGCGCCGGGAAAAGGACGTGAACCGCTGGTTAAGATTTTTGATAATCGGGCGAGTTTAGAAAAACAATTTTTAGCCTATGGCCGGAATTGGCAAGAGGGGATGAGTTTGGCCGCCGGCGATTTGAATAATGACGGAATCTCGGAAATCGCCGTGGGCGCCCGACCCGGAGCGGCGCCGCATGTTCGGGTTTTTGATGACGCCGGAACGTTGTTGGAATCTTTCTATGCCTGGGAGGAGGGCTTTAAAGGCGGAGTAAATGTTGGTATAATAAAGATAAATAACTAATACTCATATGTCGAAACAAGTTATCTTTGATAAAAAGAACGTTTTGGTCGCCGGCGGCGCGGGTTTTATCGGTTCGCATCTTTGCGACGAACTTATTAAGACCAATAAAGTCATCTGCGTTGATAATTTCATTTCCGGCAGTGAACGCAATATTGATCATCTTCTGGCCAACCCGGATTTCGTTTTTATCCACCATGACTTGAGCCAGCCTTTGGATTTGGAGGGTCACGAAGATTTGAAAAAATTTAAGATTGAATTCCAAGGCTTGCAGGAAATTTATAATCTCGCCTGTCCGATGTCGCCGCGGCGTTTTATGGAGAATCGTCTGGCGACGCTCCTCGCTAATTCTTACGCCGTTAAGAATTTATTGGATTTGGCCGTAAAATATAATTCCCGGCTTTTGCATTTTTCTTCCTCGGTCGTCTACGGTCCGCGTCAGAAAGATAACCCTCAGCTAAAATTCCGCGAAAGCGACTGGGGCGTGGTCGACCAATTATCGGAACGTTCCGCTTACGATGAAGGGAAACGTTTCGCCGAAACCCTGATCGGCAATTATCGTTCGATTTATAACATCGACGCCAGAATAATCCGTTTATTCCGCGTTTACGGTCCGCGCATGGAAGCCGATGACGATCAGATGATTCCTGATTTCATTACCAGCGCGCTGGATAATAAAGATATTGTCATTAGCGGCGACGCCTCTTTTTCTTCTTCTTTTTGTTATATCAACGATGTCATTGACGCCATCTTTAAAATTATGAACTCGGAATTGGCCGGTCCGATAAATATCGGTTCCGATGTTGATGTTAATCTGACGGATTTGGTAAAAATAATCATCAAAGAAACCAATTCCCAATCCAAAGTTGTCTATGAGGAAAGTAAATTATTCGTCAGTGAACTGGCTTTGCCCGATATCCATCTGGCCAAGAACGAGTTGAGTTGGATGCCAGTCGTGACTTTGGAAAACGGTCTAAAGAAGACTATTTTCGATATTCAGGCGAATAAAAAATTACAGGGATTCAGTTTGTAAAATTAAGAGAGTTTCTATGGAATGGCCGCTGTTAACACTAAGATTCATATCTAAGAAATTTTTATTTTTTCCAGTCTTTTTTATTGCCCTTATAATTTTGATCAATCCCGTCTCTGCGGTTGCCGCCGCCCCCACAATCTCCAACTTAAGCACTTCGCAGACATCTAATACGGTTACCGTTACCGGCACTTCCACTTCCGAATTCGGCACTATTTCCAGCGTCGGTTACCAGATAGACGGTACGTCCAGTTCTTTTATTGACGCTACTTTAGCCAATCAGATTCAGGCCGGAAATATTGATAATTCTTTCTTTCACGGAGACGGTTTGGGGGTAGGGGCGGAGAACGCCGTTTCTGTTTTAGCTACTACTATTCAATCCGACGGCAAGATAATCATCGGCGGCACGTTCACTACCTATAATGGTGTCAATGTCGGCCACCTCGCCCGTCTAAATACTAACGGTTTTCTGGATACCGCTTTCAATACCACCATTGGCGCTAACGGCAATATTAACGCTCTTGTTATCCAACCCGACGGCAAGATAATCATCGGCGGGACATTTACTGCCTATAACGGCACGACCGTCGGCAATATTGCCAGAGTAAACACCGACGGCAGTCTGGATACCGCTTTCAACCCCGGCGGCGCTGGTGCCACGGGAACCGGCAGTACCATAAGCTCCATAGTTATCCAACCCGACGGCAAGATAATCATCGGCGGGACATTTACTGCCTATAACGGCACGACCGTCGGCAATATTGCCAGAGTAAACACCGACGGGACGATAGACGGTACTTTTAATCCTCTCGGCGCCGGTGCTAACGGTGCTGTCAACGCTATTACTCTCCAGTCCACCAATCAATATATCGTCATCGCCGGAAATTTCACGACTTATAACGGTACCGACCGAGTCAGAGTCGCCCGTCTGGATACCGCTGGTGCCTTAGACGGTACCTTTACTGTTGGTACGGGAGCAAATAAAACCGTTAATGCTATCGCTATCCAGCCCGCTGACGGTTACATTATAATCGGCGGCATTTTCACGACTTATAACAGCGCCGCCGTCGGCAGTATCGCCCGTTTAAAAACCGACGGCACTTTAGATACCGGCTTTACTAGTGGGACAGGATTTACCGGGATTAGTAGCTCCGGTATCAAAACTATCTACATATATCCAGCCGACGGCCGGATTTTAGTGGGTGGTTATTACACGGCCTATAATGATAATAGTATTATTGGTATTGTTCGCTTAAGTTCTAACGGCATTTTTGATACTGATTTTAATTCCGGGGGACGTGGAACAAATAGTGTTGTTTCTACTGTTGTTGTCCAATCCGACGGTAAAATAATTATCGGTGGCCTATTCAATTCTTATGACGTGGTAAATCCCGTCGGCCATATCGCTCGCCTGAACACTGATGGTTTTATCGATACTGAATTTAATGTTGGTACAGGAATTAACAGGCCTATCCGTGCTATTGCTGTCCAATCTGACGGCAAGATAATAATCGTCGGTGGTTTCAGTATCTACGATGGTATCGCCGTCGGCCATATCGCTCGCCTGAACACTGATGGCACTTTAGACTCCACTTTAGTCGGTGATATGGAAATGACCGGTAGTGATCCTTTCATCAATGCTATCGCCATCCAACCAGACGGTAAAATAATAATCGGTGGTAGTACTTTTACCACTTATAACGGAGTAACCGTTAATAATATTGCTCGTCTGAATGCTGACGGAACCTTAGATGACACTTTTGTCGTCGGTGCAGGATTAGATGGAACTATTTCTTTTCATGCTATTGCCATCCAACCGGATGGTAAAATAATAATCGGCGGCACGTTTACACATTATGCTGGCACGGCTATTAACAGAATAGCTCGTCTGAATACCGATGGTAGCTTAGACGACACTTTTGTCGTCGGTACGGGGGCTGATAATACTGTTCATGCTATCGCCATCCAACCAGACGGTAAAATAATAATCAGCGGCACGTTTACACATTATGCCGGCACGGCTATTAACAGAATAGCTCGTCTGAATACCGATGGTAGCTTAGACGACACTTTTGTCGTCGGTACGGGGGCCACAGGTGGCAGTGGAGCTGTCGTCGGTGTTGCCATTCAATCCGACGGCAAGGTAATAATTGGCGGCAACACTTTTACCACTTATAACGGAGTAACCGTTAATAATATTGCTCGTCTGAATACCGATGGCACTCTAGATACTAGTTTTAATTCCGGTACGGGAGCAAATGGTGGTACCCATGCTCTGGCTATCCAGTCAAATGGTAAGATAATAATTAGTAGTGGGTTTACCACTTATGATGACATACCAATTAATCGTATCGCCCGTCTGAATGCCGACGGCACTTTGGACGTCGGATTCAATGTTGGCATAGGGGTAAATTCTGGTGTCAACAGCGTTGTGACCCAATCTGACGGTAAAATAATAATCGGCGGTGCTTTCTCTTACTACGATTCCGTCCCTCTCAATTATTTAGTCCGAGTTAACGGAAATAATTCTTCCGCTTTCTCCGCCACGGTTTCCACTACCGGGTTATCGGCCGGCTCCCATACGATTTATCTTAAAAGCACTGATAGCGCCACTAATACCGACACTAATAATTATCCCAGTATTACTTTTACCATCCCCGACACCACTCCCCCCACCATTACCCTCTCCGGCCCCAACCCCACTTCCATCTACCAATACCATACCTACACCGACCCCGGCGCTACCGCTAGTGA
>Ga0265297_10012484_pt1 | contig 10192 bp, 12 predicted proteins | sample Munlanlwell13791_FD_192502 | JGI IMG/M metagenome (GOLD analysis project Ga0265297, IMG submission 192502) | Leachate microbial communities from a municipal landfill in Southern Ontario, Canada - Leachate well 137-91 | ecosystem: Engineered > Solid waste > Landfill > Unclassified | place...
TCGGTTTGATAAAAAACTCTTTATCCCGTGCATAATAATAGGGAATCAACGTCACAATCGACCATTTTGCGAGCTTGTAGATACTGAGTACATCGACGAGTATTCTAAACCCTTTCTCTTGATTAGCGTGCAAAAGTTCATACAATCCGATAGCTAGCATATCTTGCTGTTCCATACTCATCGCTTTTACCATATCTCGTACTTTTGGTTTTTCGAAAAGTGAAATAAGCGAGGACTTAGAGACAATCTTTGCAAAACTTTCACCTATCTCTTCGGTACGCGAAAATCGCTCAGCTGCAAACATCTCCTGCACACTTTCACCTATTTTTGCCGTATTGTGCCGTTTGATGATCGGGAGTAGTGCTTCGTCTTCGAATCCTTTGGGGTAAAAGGTGAAAAAATTTTCTTCGGCAATTTTTAGTTTTTTGAAATTCATTGTCGCTACTTTTTTATAAAATTTCTTTCGTACTGTCCAGTACCCAAGTCGAGGGATGTTGAGTAAAACCGATTTTTGGATAATATTCTACCGCTGCGGGGGCAGAAAGCAAAATCAGTTTGCATTTAGCCCCTAACTGTTCGCGTACTTTTTGGATGAGTTTTTTACCGATCCCCTGATGTTGCAAGCTCGTATCGACTGCTAAATCTGACAGATAGCAGCAGTAGCTGAAGTCGGTAGCAGCTCGCGCCACCCCTACGATTTTCTCATCCAAAACCGCCGTAATAATGATGTCGGCATTTTTGATCATACTCTCGATACATTCCAGATCATCAACAGGTCTGCGTTCACCCAACGTTGAACGGTTGAGGATATCGATGAAATCTTCAGTTGATAAGTTGGGGGTTATTTGATAGGTGATCAACATTCATTTTCTCCTGTTCTCTTTATACGGATCATCCATACACGTGCAAAATGATTTCCGCCCCTTTTTCACGGATTGGGACTAGGCTCTGATAGGCGGAAGAGTGATACCATTCTTTTGCTTTTTCGACGGAATCAAATTCAATAGCCACTACATCAGGATAGTCCGTAGTACCTACAAATGAATCGATACATGATCCCCTCAACAGAACCTTTCCACCATAAGGTTCAAGAGTTGACTGGACTTGGCTTTTATAGTCATTCCACTTTTCCTTATCGGTGATACGGATTTGCCCGATAACATATACACTCATATTTATTGTCCTCATATCAGCTGAATCGTTGCCGCTATCAGCAGAGCCGTTTCTCACTTCTATGTTTTTGATAAGAGTATCCTACCGATCTTTCAGTAAATTTTCACCCTCTACGTTCATCTGCCGAAAATCAAGCTCTAATTTTGCAAAAGTGTATTCAGGCGGTGATTGGGATGGGATTTGGAGGTTTTGATATATGTTAATGAAATTATAAACACTTTGACTCCATTTGATTTTACACATGTTGTATAGCACTATTCAACCGTCGAAACCCTTCATCCATTTCACTTTTGCTTATCGTGAGCGGAGGGACGAAGCGTAATGTATTTCTACCCGATTTGATAACTAAAACACCTATCTCAAACGCCAAATCGATAATTTTCGAGAGAACCTCTCCATCGATGACACGTAATCCCTGCATCATCCCAATCCCAACTCGCTCAGTAAAAATATCAGGATAATGTGAAGCAAAAGACTCTAATGACGTTTCAAAATATTTTTGATGTTCCATCATCTCGCCGCTTTTATTATAGGCTTCCAATATATCGAGAACTTCGTTAGCCGCAGCAGTAGAGAGATAATTTCCACCGAATGTCGAACCGTGATCACCATAGGAAAAGATATCTTTCAATCGTGTCATGACGACACCGATAGGAACCCCTCCCCCTAGCCCTTTTGCCAACGTTATCACATCGGGAGTAATCCCGTAATAATGGGATGCTAAAAAACTACCACAACGGTATATTCCCGTCTGCACTTCATCAACGATCAACAATATGTCTTTCGATTTTAGCAATGCGGAGAGATTTTGAACTTTTTGTTTATCGAGTGGTTGTACGCCCCCTTCTCCCTGTACGAGTTCGATCATGACGGCTACCGTAGTCTCATCGATAAGAGATTCGATCTCCTCAACGTTTGCTGCATACACAAATCCATCGGGATAAGGACCGAAATAATCATGCTTTGCCACTTGCCCTGTTGCTTTTAACGCCGTGATTGTCCGTCCGTGAAAAGAGTTTTCCAAAGTGATGATTTTATAGCGTTTCGCTCTGCCTTCAATCTCTCCGTATTTACGGGCTATTTTAATCGCCCCTTCGTTGACTTCCGTACCGCTATTGCCGAAAAAGCATCTCATATCGTATCCACTAAGCTCGACGATTCGTCTTGCACATTCTTCCTGAGGTTCGATGCGATAGAGGTTTGAAACATGGATAATCTTAGCCGCTTGATCACTGATAGCACGAGCTAAACGACGGTTTCCGTGTCCGACGCTGCAAACAGCGACTCCGGCAGCGAAATCGATGTACTCTTTCCCCTCACTATCCCATAAAGTCGCATTATCACCTCTCTCAAAGCTCACCTCTTGACGTTTATAGGTTGACAATAGATATTTCTGTTTCATATTCATTCCCATGTTTGATATAGCAGATGATCATGGCTGTCATACAAATATCGATTTTCCAGCGATGTTCTAAACGCTACACCTAAGCTATCTGCTTGCAATGCTTTTTCAAGCAAAATAGGATTACTCGTGGGATCGATCATTAGCTGGTTCAGTGCACTGATCGTAAGATCAGGAAAACGACGTTTTTTCAACACAACCATCTCATCTTTATGGAGTATTCCCTCTTTCAACACCCGCCCATACCATCCGCTCAATCCACTCTTATAGATGATTTTTGCCATAGCATTTACATCCGTATTTGTCGAAAGTTTTCTGCACGGCTGTCTGGGTTGTGAAACTTCGATAATCGCATCACCGATCCCTAATACATCTCCGATACACACGTTCTCTTCGTTCATATGCGATACAAGCAAATTTTCTCCATAATAGGCTAAACCGTCAAACTCAAAGTTATAATTATAAAGGGCATTGATTCTATTGTAAGAGATGGATGAAAAAAAGAGTACTGCTTTATTCTCACCGCCATGATGTTCAGTATCGCCCTGCTCATCACCGATAAATCCCGTTTTGCTCAAATAAGCATCTAAAACCGGATATTTTTTGATAGCGGATAAAAACTCTATTTCCGATGTACCTACGTGTTCAGTCACGACTTTTCCGATTTTGATACTTTTAATCTTTCCGAAATATGTATCCATATATATACCTTTCAAGATCAATTTTCGGTGAATTTTAGTTCAATAGCTCATTAAAAACAATCCAAATCTTGCTCTAATACCGGAGCAAATGAGCAAGATTTGGATTGCAACCGATATTCGTAATCGCTAAACTTTTACGAACCATCCAACAAGGGGACACCATGAGTTTTATACACGAAGAGGATTTATCGGTTGCAGATACAGAAGTGTTCGCCATTATACAAAATGAGTTTGACCGACAATCAACCCATTTGGAAATGATCGCCAGTGAGAACTTTACCTCTCCCGCCGTTATGGAGGCGATGGGGAGTATTTTTACCAACAAATACGCGGAGGGGTATCCGAACAAACGATACTACGGCGGGTGTCAATTTGCCGATCAGGTAGAGCAACTAGCGAAAGACCGACTCTGTAAAATTTTCGGATGTCACTACGCAAACGTACAGCCCCATTCTGGAAGTCAAGCCAATGGAGCGGTTTATGCCGCGTTATTGCAAGCAGGCGATAAGATATTAGGTATGGATTTACGTCACGGTGGACATTTGACGCACGGTGCAAAACCCAGTTTTTCGGGAAAAAACTACCACTCCTTTACCTATGGTGTGGAAGCAGATGGAAGAATGGATTATGAAAAGATTGGACAGATCGCACAAATCGTAAAACCTAAAATCATTGTATGCGGCGCAAGTGCCTATACGCGAGAAATCGATTTTAAAAAGTTCCGAACCATAGCGGAGCGTGTTGGTGCGATACTCTTTGCCGATATTGCCCATATTGCGGGATTGGTCGCGGCGGGAGAGCATATGAGCCCGTTTCCCTATGCCGATGTCGTCACCTCAACGACCCATAAAACACTCAGAGGTCCTCGCGGCGGGGTAATTATGACAAATAACGAAGAGATCGCAAAAAAAATCGACAGTGCTATTTTTCCCGGAATACAAGGTGGTCCACTGGTGCATGTCATCGCCGCAAAAGCGGTGGCGTTTGGAGAGGTTTTGCACCCCTCATGGAAAGAGTATGCCAAAGCGGTTAAAAGCAACGCAAAAGTCTTAGGGGAGATTATGAACCAAAGAGGTTATCAGCTCATCAGCGGAGGAACCGATAACCATATGGTTCTCGTATCGTTGATAGAGAAAGATTTCTCAGGTGAAGAGGCGAGTGTGGCGTTGGAAAATGCCGGTATCACCGTCAATAAAAACTCGATCCCCTCCGATCCCCGCCCTGCTTCGTCTACCTCAGGTATACGCATAGGAAGTGCCGCATTAACGACACTGGGGATGAAAGAAAAAGAGTTTACCCTGATCGCGCATAGAATCTGCGATGTTTTAGATGACATACAAAACATCCCTCTTCAAATGCAGATTAAAGCGGAGCTCGAAACTCTTTTGAAGGGTTTTAGAGTCTATAATTATGCAACCTATTAAAGGCAATCTATGCAAGAGCTCGAAATATTAAACCAAAATTATCATCTCATTGCCAAAGCCATCACCTATATCGATACCCATTTCAAAGATCAGCCCTCCATCGATGAAATCGCTAAAAATATCGGTATGAGTAAATACCATTTTATGCGGGTGTTTAAAGAGTATGTCGGAGTAACCCCCAAACAATTTCTCCACTCCGTGACGCTAAACTACGCCAAAGAGCATATTAAAGAGTCTAAATCTCTGTTAGACAGTACGCTGGATATCGGCTTATCCAGCTCCAGCAGACTTCATGAGCTGTTTGTCAATCTCATAGGGGTTACCCCAAAAGAGTGGAGAGAAAAAGGACAAGACGTCACCATCACCTACGGTTTCGGTCTCACCCCCTTCGGCGAAGCGCTGATCGCCTACACGGACAAAGGGGTCTGTTATTTAGGGTTTATCGATAAAAACAAAGAGGCTATTTTTAAACGATTTAATGAACTGTGGGAAAATGCAAATCTGCAACACGATGATAAAAAAGCGCAAACCTATTTGGAAAATATTTTTATCAAAAACAAAAAATACAACCTCATGGTCAAAGGGACAAACCTCCAAATCAATGTGTGGAAAGCCCTCATCAATCTTCCGGGTGGAGCGGTAACAACCTATCAAGATATTGCCAATTATATCGATAATCCTAAAGCAGTGCGTGCAGTAGCCAGTGCAATCGGTGAAAACCATATCGGCTATCTCATCCCCTGTCACCGTGTCATCGCCAAAAGCGGTGCTATGAGCGGGTATCGGTGGGGCATTGAACGTAAAAAGATCCTCATCGCCTATGAGTCAGTCTCTAAAGAGATTCCTATCACATACCGAACGGCAACCACAGAGGATATTCCGAGCCTTTGTCACCTTTTAGATCAACTCTTTTCTCAAGAAGCCGAATTCACCCCCGATAGTGCGAATCAGACGAAGGCGTTGAAAAAAATCATCGACAATGATGAGATTGGAGAAATATACGTTGCATCCAAAGATAACGAGATTCTAGGGATGGTGAACCTGCTCTACACCGTATCGACGGCATTGGGAGGAAGAGTCGCCATTCTCGAAGATATGATTATCGATGAGAATCACAGAGGAGAGGATATCGGCTCATCCTTACTCGAATACGTCCTCACGATTAGCAAAGAAAAAGGGATTCAACGCCTTACCCTCCTCACCGATGGAGACAATATTGCGGCACACCGCTTTTACGAGGGCATGGGGTTTGAAAAGTCCTCCATGATTCCATTACGAATTCAACTCTAACCTAAACAACACAGGAACGTATTATGACGATTTGGCAACATATACCGTTTGAAAACGAAGCGGCAATCGGCGAGTGGGCACGTATGCACGGCATCTCTTACCGTATTATCCGATGTTGAGAAAATGAACCCTTTGAAGCGGATGATTTACTGGTGGTATTGGGCGGATCGATGAGTGTGTATGACGATCTGGATTTTATTAAAAACGAGATCGAATTTGTACGTAAACGGATAGAGACCGGAGGCAAAGTTTTCGGTATCTGTATTGCACGCAACGATGCCTTTGAAAATCAGGCGTTTGCCACGGTGGATGGACGGATTATCGCTACCCAATTTCATTTTGAGACAACAGCAGAGAGTATGGAAAAACAATATCCTATGCAAAAGAAGCTGAAATATTCGGAAATCCTAAAGCAATACGCGCTGTTGCCAATGCCAATGGCAGAAATCCTATCACGATCCTGATCCCCTGTCACCGCGTTATCGCCAGCGGCGGTGGACTCGGCGGATACAGCGGAGGGATAGAGAAAAAAGAGTTTTTGTTGGCGTTGGAAAAAATCCACCTAAAAGTTAGTTATTTTTTAGCGGGTTTTTAGTGTTAAACGGTTTGCCTGATAAACACTTTTTAAGCTCATCTCTCACCGATAAACCAGAATACCATTCAACATCGACGATATTTTGCCCATCATGTTGCAAATGAAAATCTAGTTTAGCTTCCATCCCCTCCATGGCGGCGTCTATCGTCGGAACGGCAAAAACTACAACGGGAGTTGGCCATGAGATGATCCTATCGTATAGTTGAGTGCTCTTGTGCTCATAGGGGCTTCACTCCCTTGCTTTAGTGTAAAAATATTTCCAAAACGGTATGACGTTTATCGCTTCACTCGTCTCTTCTTGATTATAGGTAATGATCGTTTGCTTGATCAAGCTAAATTGTTTTGAGAGTTTTTGAAGCCCTCTGAATTCACGCTTGCGATTTTGATCATTCAGTTCATAACACACTTGTATCCCCTCTAGTCCCTCAGGAGTTTTAATGACGAAATCACACTCAAAATCGTTTTTGTAAAAATAGATTTCATATCCCGATTTAACCAACTGGGTAAATACAAGATTTTCCAGCAGTGTCCCTAAGTTCGATGAAAAGCTGAAATTCAAAGCAAAAAATCCATTATCGATAAAGTAGGCTTTCTTTTTATTGTTTTGCTGTTCTTTGAGCGAATACGAAAACATCTTTACCTCTTGGATGAGATAACTCTCCTCTAAATAGGAAACATATTCTTTGGCACTTTTATCGTGCATACCGATAACTTTGCCTAGGGACGAGTATGAATAAAGAGTTGTAGGATTACTGATGAGATAGAAGCTTAGTTCTTTAAAGCTTTTAAAATCACGGATACCATGGGTAGCCACACAATCTTTTAAAATGATCGTGTCATAATAGGTTGAGATTAGAGGACGTTTGAGATCTTCTTCGATGGTGTATATTTCAACAAAGGAACCATATCTCATCATACTATCAACCATATTTAAGACTTTTGGGAGTTTTTCTAAAAGCTCCATATAGTCATTAATTCCTTCAATTCGTAACAATTCCATGTAACTAAGCGGGGTAACAAAAGACGAAAGATAGCGTCCACTTAAAAGAGTCGCGAGCTTTCCGTTTAAAAGGGTGGAGTTCGAACCGGTAATAAATATTTTTGTGTATTCGTTACCATCATAAATACTTTTGATGTAATGCTCCCACCCTTCAATCGCCTGAACTTCATCGAAAAAGAGATACTTTGCTTTTACCTGAGTGATTTTTTCAGCCATTTGAACGATCTCATACAATTTGGTTGGTTCATAGGCATAAGGGATAAAAAAAGGATCATCAAGATTGATATATAAAATCTCTTTAGGATTCACACTATCGCTAAGATGATTGATGAGTAGTTTAAATAACGTGGATTTACCGCTGCGGCGTATCCCTTGAAGTACTTGTATATGTTTCGTTTTAAGATTGGTTATGAGGAAGTCTAATATCTCTCGATGGTAAAGATTCGTATATCTGCTCTTCCAATGTTTATTCTGAGATAATACTACTTTTTCCATAATTAATTCCTTAATAAAATATATATTTCTCATATTATACTACGAATTAATTATTTTATGATACCCTATTCGCAAGAACAGCAAAAACCATCCCCATCGACAGAGAAAACGGGGTGTAAAAGCGGGTATCATAATATGCAAATTCGGATGATTTTATTTTTTTAAACAACCCGACCGTATTAAACTCACCAATACCTCGGAGTATAAATATTCCCGATAGTATCCATCCGCTTATGATGAAATAATCCCGATAGTACGACGAAGACAAATCATAAAAATAGAGTATATAGGCAACAAAAGCGAACCCGAATAAAGCTGTCCCAACCATTACTATCGCAACTTTTCCAGGATTAATTAATGGCTTACCACCCTCTGTCGGAATGGCTTTATCCAGTCCGATCACTCCACCCAATGCCCAATAAAAATGGAGCAATCCGATCAGGCACAACGCGACAATAGTAAGAATGGTTATAACGCTCATCATTTATTCACTACCATTCATATCGACTCCAACCCAAAATACGCTTTTAGCGCACTTTCATACTCCATTTCGAGTTTCTCTAAATTCCCCTCTTTGATAAGTTTGAGTTCATTATCCACGAGGATTTTACGCCCATTAGGTGTTTGCATGATCGCCAATTTTTTTTGCGTAAAAATCGTGTCGGGATAGGTAGCGTTAAAATAGTTAGCGAGACTAAATTCGATCCACTCCTGCGATTGAAGGGCAAAACCGTATTGTCGTTGCCACTCCCCTTGCACCAAAGAGCTAAGGACATATTCGCCATCGATCAGCTCCATACGGAAACGATCACCGTCCTGCTTCACTTCCCCCTCTTGGATTAGCATCGGAGCACGCAGAGCGTATCCGCCGAATCCCGTGTCACAGAGATAATCGCTCCCTTTGATGCGGACAATTACCACCATATGAGTCTTAGGACGACGCATAGGGTAGAACATCGGACGCGCTCCGGCGAAATACCACTCAAATCCGATAGCATTCAGTGCCATCGCAAACACACCGTTGATCTCGTAGCAGTACCCGCCGCGCCCATGCAATAGCACTTTGTTCACAATATCTTCGGGAACCATCGATGGCGTCCGTCCCGCCTGAACTTCGGTATTTTCAAACGGGATACTTCTGAGTTGCTTTTGTACCAGCTGAATGAGTGTTGCAACATCAGGATGCACTTCCCCCGCATAGCCGATACGGGAGAGGTAGTCGGTGAGATTAAAATTTTCGGCTGTCATCGGGATTCCTGTGTCTAAATAATTGAGAAATTGTCCTCTTTTTTCACTTTGCTTGCTGTTAAAGTGTTTACGGAATTAATTTTAAGAAAAACATCGTAAAATGTTTAAAAATATGTCAATATGTCAATATGTCAATATGTCAATATGTCAATATGTCAATATGTAAAATTTTGGTTGAATTTTCTGATATCAGAGCATTTTGAATGTCTGATAATCTTGTGAATTTCTGGCAAAATGGTATCAATGGTTAGTCTACTGGCTGATATAAAAATACAAAGGAAAAGAAATGACAGCGATACAGATAATCACATTTGAAACAGAAGAATAAAGAGATTGCTGATATTTCAAATGTTACTAATATCATTGAATCATGAATAAGACGTGTAACATACGAGGCGTTAAATGTTAAGGGCTAAATATCGTATCAAACCCTAAAGGATTTCACACAATAGCGGAGAGGAGGTTTTGAGGTATAATATCTCATTACAAAACAGGAGGGATCAGATGGTCGATATCGAAGTAATCAAACATGAAATCGTCGAACGTCTCAAACCACTCGACCCCGATAAGATCATCCTGTTTGGTTCCTATGCTTACGGAACACCTACCGAAGAGAGTGATATTGATCTGTTTTTGGTCAAAAACGGTCTGAGTGACGATGCATACGACCAATACGAAATAGAAGCTAAAATGAACCTACTGGGCTTGATGCGTAAATATAAAACGAACGGTATCGATTTATTATCCGCTTCTAGTAACTTCCTTAAGAGCAGAGAAGACTATTTTTATAAAGTTGATATTTTGCAAAATGGAAGGGTGTTGTATGAACGAAGTAGCAGCTAAAGAGTGGTTAACAAAAGCGTG
>Ga0265297_10012485_pt1 | contig 10191 bp, 12 predicted proteins | sample Munlanlwell13791_FD_192502 | JGI IMG/M metagenome (GOLD analysis project Ga0265297, IMG submission 192502) | Leachate microbial communities from a municipal landfill in Southern Ontario, Canada - Leachate well 137-91 | ecosystem: Engineered > Solid waste > Landfill > Unclassified | place...
TCTGGCGAAAACGATAAAGTTTTTTCTCCTAACGCGTAAAACGTCGGATTAGTATCGTCATCCAGATAGACATCAAATTGTTTGATAACAAAATTTGAGTCTGTGCGGGTCATTGTATTGTCGCCAAGTGAATCACCCATACTTATTTCCTCCTGTTAAATTTTGAAAATCCCGTTTCAACGGGCTGTTCTTTTACTTCTTCTTTCTTTACCGGCTCATAAGCGCCAGCACGCGTTTCAAAACAATCATCAAACTTTTTGCCAAGTTTAGATTTCAAAATTGTTAAACTATACAAATCAACTTCTTTCCAATCTGAATTTTTAAAAACAAAGCGCCTTTTAGGATCGCTCCAACCCCATGTATACGGGGCAATTTTACATCTTATTTGCATGCAATACCTCTCTTGTCAATAATGATTTTTCACTTAAATTTGTTATCCGGTCATGCCATTTAACTTTGGCATAATCCTTTATACCGTTTCTAAACATAGCCCCCTTGACCATGTCTCTATACTTTTCGTCTGCGTAATAATCACTTTTAGGGTCTTCATCGCCATAATAATGTACAGCTTCTCCGTCTGCATAATAATCTAATCCAATCAAAAAAGTTTTGTCATAATTTATAATCCAGTCGCAAACGAAAAGGCAATCCGGCCCAGTATGAATAAATTCAATCGGATAATCTATTTTATGCGTATAGCAATGAGCAAAATGATGCCAATTGTAAAAATAATTAGCATATGGAGTATTGTTTTCGGAAAACGCAATTATCTTTATTCTCTTCTCCTGCAATTGTTCGATACGCTTTTCCAGTCGCGCCCTGTATGTTTTGTCCCGATATATATTATAAGTGATAGGGATATCCAAATGTATCGTATCATTAATTACAAAAATATCCGTAGAAGTATTGACAAAATTCCTAAAATCAAAACCTTTTACGGACGGACCGCCACCAACTATTAGCGCTTGTCGCCCGATTCCTTTATTGCGTAATTCAGTTATTTCAAACATACTCTTTATGCTCTCTTATCTGTAAAGTTAAAACGCAACGATTACAGAGCACTCCGCAAAATTGATATTCATCAAGCGACGTCGTAATTGCTTCAATTTTATAAAATGCAGTATCCAAAATTCGATTATTTGAAAAGTCGTCCTCTACGGCCGCGACTATATCGTCAAAATCCTTTTCGCTTTCGTCCGCATCCGATAAACTCAATAATCCCCAAACTTCAAACGTTCGTAATGGGTTTACGCCGCCAACGTTTCTTTGGTCCCATGAATAAACCGATCCGTTATATCGCTGAATTATCCACGTATTGACCTTGCTACTCTCGACAAATTTAGTCTCAAAGTCAGACCACGTCATTACAAGCCGCTTAAAATCATGGACAATGCCAACGGCAGAAATTGCCGAAAGTCTGGTATTGAGTTTGCTGCGAATAACCGAAACGCTCATGCCATTATTTCCTTAGAAATTTGAGTGTGCATATCCTTTATATCAGTTTCAACTTTCGGCCATGCTTCGGATACGCCGTCACGGAAAAAATGCTGCGCCTTGATACCTCTGTCTTTAATACGTTTAGCCATAATTTTAGCAATTTGTAACGCAGTATATTTGTTGCTTTTTTGTTTTTTTTGCTTAACAGTAGTTGCCCCATGTTTAGCCGCCAATTGGTCGTTAAAATGCGCCCAAATTTTACGCCCTTTATCTGATGATTTGACCCAGTCTTCTAGCGCATCATATGGCGCTCCGATACCAGGATCGCGACCATATTCAATAGCACGTGCGTATTTCTGTTTATTATAAAGCAATGCTGAATAACCAGTAACAAAAGATTTAGTCCCACCGCGTAGATCACCAGAAGCACCAACCGGAGTTTTTTTGTCAACGCTTTGTTGTACTGTTATTAAAGTACGTTGCATAGAATCACGAAAAATCTTTCTAGTCGTATCATTAAACTTACGAACGTCGCTAATATTCTCCGGGAACCCTTCTATTTTTAATTTAAAAGTTGCAGCCATTATTGATAATCCTGGTCATGCGTTAAAGGGTTTTCTCCAGTATATAGCGACGGATCCCACTCTCCGATTATTCCAGTTTCTAAATCTTTAATTTCTCCGTTATACATAGAAAAATATTGCGATGCACGTTTAGAATATTCGTCCGCTTTACTTTGATAGTTTATTACGTCGGCTCCTATCGATGACGATTGAGTTGTCAGCCAGTAATTAGCTATCGTATTGCAGCAAATAGACATTATTAAATTAATCACCGCCGCTTCATCGGCTACCGGTATTGATGATGCAGTAGCGTCTACCGTATGGCGCTTAGTATATCGCGCCCAAAAGATTTCGCCAACAGACGGATAAGGATAATCAATAAAAATTAATCTAAGTACAGACGTTGCACCGCTTGGCACCCGATCAACTTTGTACGATTTCTGATCTACTATTTCAGGCGGAAATTTTGTTTTGTTGTCAGTCGTTACCGGATATTCCAATTCGATAATACTAGAAAACCCCTCTTCCCAATCTGTAGGCAACGAAAAATACGTCGTTTCACCGGTTACAACAGTATGTTCATAAATATCTTTACGTGGACGCTTTTTTGAATACTGTCTTACGCCGTCTTCAATATATAAATCATAAATCGTATTGTCCAGTGAATACGTGCCCAGGACGTGTTTATCGTCTTTTAATTTTTTGTCAACCGCACTTCGGAAAGTCGATAAGGTGCTCATTCAAAAATTAAGCCCTCAACACGCGTCGAAGTCGTACCAGTCGCAAGCACCTTTTTAATTTTACACTTAATCGTAGCACCCGCCGGAATAGCGGTAAAAGTAAAGCTAGTACCGTCTAAAAATTGAACGGCTATATTTTTAGCCGAAGTTTCGGCATGCCGTATACCATCAAAATAATTATCAGCACTGTCAGACGTGGTAACCTCAACCGCCTTGACTATTGTTTCCCTATAAACCATTTATGCACCTCTTTATAATAATAGCCCCTCGGTTAAGAGGGGCTATAGTATCTTTTAGCTATTAACTCCCGACAATGCCTCCGTATAGACCCCTGAAATCCACTACCGCGCCGCCATATTCATGGCGACATTTAAAGGTAATCTGATCATGGGTAAATACAGTACCAGTGGTTTCTTGGTCTTGCGACAGGATTTCCGGCTCTTGCCGGTTGTCCATAAACCCGATCTCAACGGTTTCACATTTCATCGGATCCGCAGCGACATACCAGTTATTTGACTGATTGCCAAGGAAATATTTAGGAACAACAATCGGCTCTACCGATTTATAGTTCGGGTTAATTTCCGAGTTAGTTACATCACTGGCAGTTTGCGAATTAGGTTTAGTTTCAGACTCGACAAGAATCTTAGCCAAAGCGCGTTTTTCGTGCGCTACCAACAGATACGCAGCCGCAACATTCAACGGTTCGGAACTAGACGCTTCCGCCTGGTTGGCCATGGCTGTGATAGCCGCGTCCAACGTAGCAAAAGACAGCGCCGAAGTCGTATAGTTGCTATGATTCGAGGAATCATACAGCGCGTACCCATCCCAAATTGTGTCATCGTTCACCGCGCCGGTCGAGCCGTCGTTACCAGTAATCAGGTCAAACACAAACTTGGCAAGCGTCCGAGCCGCACTTTGAGCCATCCGAGAAGGCCACACCCGCATGAAGCGAAGGTCATCATTTTTAATCATCTCGCGAGAGACTTTAAAAATGTTACCGTACTTCGCTGGGGTATAGTTCGGATTCGCTTCCGCCGGGGTAGAAAACTCGGTATAAGCCGCATTTTCAGACACCGTTGACAGATTAGCAAACCCACCAACACGTATGATATCTTGACGTTTAAAATTATCGATTCCGCGAACGGAAACGAGCTTGCGCCAAGAAGCCGCGATATCCTGCCGGGCATACTCACGCGACAGCCGTTTGTTCATCGACGTGCCAAGCAACGCCGTAAAATCAGAGGTTGAGGCCGCTTCGGTTACCCGTTGCTGATCTTTAATACCCCGGACTTCCACGTCGCCGGTCATTCGGATATACAATTCCTTAATGCTTTGCGCGCGGGGAATACCTTTGTAGGATTCCTTGACGTTGGCATCAAGCAACACATCCGGGTCGATCAAAATATCCATCGATTTTTGCATACGATCGGACTCATTCAAACCGACTTCAACGGTTGGTACACTCATACCTTTAGCCTTCCCACTTTCAACCAATTGGTCATAAACTTCTTTTTCGATTTTGATAGATTCTTGAATTTCTTTTTCTTCAAAAACCTTACCGGAAAATTGCTTCATGATCTTGGCTTGAATGGCATCCGGAAGTTTGCTTTCCTTCAACGCATCTTCTAAAATGACTTTGCATTCCATTTTTTTGATACGGTCAAGAGCATCCTTGCCAAATTCTTTATCAACAGCCGTTACAGATTCCTTTACCGGTTCAGCTTTTTTTTCGGCCAGTTTGGCAACCATTTCCAGCATCGCTTTAATGTCGGCTTCCTTGGCAACCGCTTCCTGTTTTTGCTCCATCGGCTTTTCAGGTTCGGTCGGTTTAACAGCCTCGGTCAATTTGCCTTTAATCAAGGCCATGATTTCTTCGTCGGTTTTGTTTTTAAGATCATCGGTAATTCCGATTGCGTCGGGATTATCGCGGATCATCGCAATTAATTTAGCGAACATTTCATTTCCTCCTTCGGAAACTTTGATTTCAGATTTTTCGGCAGCCTTTTGTAATACCTCGGCGGCCTTCGCCTTTTGTTCCGGCGTAAGGTCAGTTTGTGGCAATCGCGCCAATGCGTTTCTTAAATGCGGCAAATCAACCGCACCGTCTATGTTTTTATACGGTAACTTTCTCAAACTTCTTGGAGTCGTTTTATTTTCTTGATCTTTTTCTCCACCTGGCAAAATGAGAGCAAAACTAGAATCAGATAAATTATTAATATATTGCGTATCCCACATGGCTTCGGATATTGTAGCAGATGCAACTAACCGCAAAACCTTACCACCGGCAGCGCCTTTCGTAACAACATCAACGGAATTAGCCTCAAGTATTTCGGTAACAATTTTTCCAGTACGCCCACCTGCCATTCCCATAAGAACATTGGCCCGGGCGTCGATGGAAAATTCAAGAAGGTCTTTTTTGTTTTCAGCCCAAGAATTTTTAAATGCTTCGCGTAAATGCGAATTAGTGATATGAAAATTACCAGTTAATCCGGATGATTCGTTTACTGTTTCAAATTTTATGTTGTCTATCCAACCGACTAGATTTTGAGCGTATCCTTGCGGTATCGCCCGGCCAGCCGGTAAATGATCGTTCCAACCATTCGCAAATTCGTATGAAAAAACCTTAACACCTTCAAAGATCGGTATTGATTTCTCAAGGGCTTCACGGGAATAATAAACGTTATTAAGGGACCAGCCTTCGCGTATGATTTGTATACGCCAAGTCTTACCCTCTATACCGGATTCTTGTATAATTGCTAAATCTGATAAGTTGATTAAATCGGAAAAAATCGATTCAAGCACGTTTCATAAAAATCATTGTCATTCGCAGTAGGCGAATATCCCGATACGATTTATTTTAGCTGGCTATATGGCTCGCTATATTTATACTATAGTCAATTTTTACACACTTGTCAAACGTTTTTATTAAGTAATAATTTCCCGTTATTCGTGAATTTTAATATATATTCCGTTCGCCCTTGCCATTTAATTATTAGTGGCAAATCGCCATAATCCAATTCAATTACTTTATTTTTAATAGTCTTTAAAACGTTTTCGTCTTCAAAAAAGATTTCGTTACTCATTATCTCTGGCCTTCTTTAATTCCCCAAGTTTACTTTTATACGCTTCGCCGATATTTATTGTCAAAGACATATCGCATAATGGCATTATATCCACCAAACCACCATCATCATCGACATTAAGATTAATTCGATATTTAAGGTTTTGCGGCAATGCTTCCCGGATGCGCTTATCAACCAGAGCGATAAATTTCGTATCCCATGACGGCCAGTTTAGATTAAAATCGATCGTATCAAATATCCCACTTTTAACGCTTTCGCCAACGATTGATAATATCGGGCGGCGTATAGATACATTGCCTAGTTTTTCAATTATCGTTTTTAAAGTAATTAATTCATCGATCTTTAGATTCTCCGATAAATGATCGAGTTCGCTACAACTAAAATGGCTTACACTCTTAGCATCCATTGCATCCTTAATTTGCCTGTGTAATTCTATCTGCCAATTTTCCGGCCGGGTTCCCGTCGTTATACTTTCAACAATCGTAAATGCATGTATTTTGCTATGCAATTCGTCGAGGTTATCAACTTTGGAAAAGTCCTTGTCCTTTGGTATTGCCTTTCGAATAAATGATTCCTTGACATCCTGCTTTAAAATTGGCTTATCGAATTTAATAAAATCCCTTATTCTAATTGCCTCTTTTACTGATTCGGAACTTACATCAACAGCGGCCGGAGAATTTGGAATCCTAAACCGAACAAAACCATATATCAGATTATCGTCTTCCAAAACCATAAAGTTTTTATTAATACTTTCGACAATATTTAATTCTTTTATTCTGCCATTATAAATGGCTTCAGCATACGGCGCAATAACTTTAATTGACTTGCATTCGATATGCTTAAGGCTTTCCCGCAAAAGACCTATCGATTCCGGCTTCATTGCGTCGGGATTAAAAGTTATATCGCCAACATCAATTATTGATTTTACGGTTTCAACGGCTTCTTGTAATACGTCATCGCCTTTAATATGTGCATCAACTAGCTTTTTAAATTTATTTATCATAACCTTACCCCTTGACTATTACCTTCCCCATTTTACAACCACAATTAATTGTCTCCCCGGGCGGACCGGCCGGGTCATGTGGATACATCAATTTAGCTTTACCAACACTAAAATATTCGTCAATCGGTATCGGGTTGGCTTCATACCGCGCTTCCGCGTCCGCATGTGTCTGCCGCCCGTCTGGTTTATGAGACCATAACCAATTTTTACGTAGACCGCCTATCGTTTGCGCCAATTGCGTTGTACGCTTAAAATCGGTCATACTATCAACCCTAAGCATTTCTGTCCGCGCCTGGCGGTTTGTTTTATATAAAGCAACGTCAAATTTTTGACTTATTTCTTTGGCTACCTCAAACGTTGATTTTCCCCCGGCTACACCCGCTCTTACCGCATAATCAATCCCGGCCTTTGTAGCCGCTGTCTGCCCCTTGACCAACGTATTTACTAGCATGGTTTCTAACTCAACAATACTGCTCGTTTGTAACGGCATATATGGCACATCAACCCCGAGTACTTCAATAGATTTGTCAACGCGTTCCTTTGTAAAATCAACAACACTTTTCAAATCATTTATCATCAACGATTTAATCTTTGTATCCAGCAAATTAATTTCATGGTTAATAGACGAAATCAACTCCGATGAATTTGTATTTTTCCATTGGTGCTCTTTAACGTTACGAATAAAATAATTCACCCTATCCGATGACGACCGGAATAGATTGTCTATAGCGTCTAAGCGTTTATTTATCAGCGCGTCACGCCGCTTCATGTACGCCTGGATCGTTCTGTTATACGCTGGTTGCGCTTCCAGTACTATTAGTGTCGCCATTTAATTCCTTTATTTTCTGCGCTATTCTATCCAAATCAGGATCGTTGTTTTTTTCATCGGCAATTTTTGTGTCTTCACGACCAGGGTCAATTTCAAACCCAAATTCATTAAGCAGGTTTGTAAATACCATGCGCGCCGTCTCTTTGCTTATCCACCCGTTGATAGTTGCCTGTTCAAGGGCGCGGGAAGTTTGCTCAATTACCGCGCTGGTTTTTGACGTATCCTTTTGCGACGGCTCCTGCAATTTAATTTCATAATTTAGATTATTTGATTTTAAATACCCCGCGCTTTGCGCCATTAAAAGTTGAAAATCGATAATTGATTTAAATATATATTTGACGTATTTCTGCGCATTTTTAATGCCCCGGAAAACAGGTTCGGATACTTGCTGCGCCGTGTTAGTATTCTGATCCTCTGTCTCTAAAAACCAATGTAACGGGAATCCACTGGCCATTAGAGATTGTCCTTTAATCGGCCGCATAATATCCCGCACGTCGCGCCCCTTTAAATCAGGAGTCAATGCTTGCCAAACCTCTTTTTCGTTGTGCAAATTAAAGCTACCAGGCTTCGGCGGATTGCGGATAATGTTTGAAAACTTCGCCCTTAAAGCCTCATTATCAGCACCGTTGACAGTAACATCATACACAAACGCATATAGTAACGGTACACGCTCGGCAATCGTCCACATTGTTTTATCATGCATATCCAACCAGTCAGCCTCGGCAAACAGATCGGATATTCCCCGTACCTGGCCAGATACTTTATTAATGGCAAAATAGAATACTTCTCCGCTTATCCCGCCGGTATTATAATCATACCCGATAATTTTATATTTCTTTTCATCGTTTTTAAACGTTATATATTCCAACTGTTCGGTGTTTTGAGTATTACAAAATATCTGATCTATTTGTTTGGGGTCAACGGACGCCACCCTGACAAGGCCAGTCTGTTCACTAACCGTGGTTTTCATGACCATTTCACCAGTCAAATGTAACCCGGTAACTCGTTCGTCCTGCTTCAAATCCCAACAGTTTATCGGGTCATTCCAATGCCTATCAATGACATTTTGCACGTCTTTTTCTTCGGCCTGGAATTGTACCCCGCCGCCAAGGATATAATCGACCATGATCCGTATGATCCGTTTGGCCATGGGGTTTTTTTGATATAAAAAATGAGCAACATCAATCATCCGGTCTTGTTTAGTAGTCGGTAAATCGCGTTCGGATTGCGTAAGCCGACGCCAGCCAATATCCTCTTTCTCGTTACCGGTCGCCTCAATTACTCGCTGTTTACTTTCTCTGACTATATAATCCATAATAATTTCCTCTTAATAAAACTGTTGCATTTCCCGTCTTTATTGCGGTCGCGACAATCTGTCAAAATACGTGTGGTAATTCCGGTAATATAATCATGATGCTTTTCGTTTCCGGCCATACATCCATAATAAACTTGACCGGCTATTTGATTTATTACTTCGATCGCTTCGTCTTTTTTGGTGATGATTTCTTTATTCTTTTTAGGCTTTATTTTATAATAGTTCTTGCATTCGGCGCAATCGTTCATATTAAACTTTCCCTCTCGCTGTAATACATATCATTATCACCGCCGGAATACAACTCCGTGCTAATTGGAGTATTGTCGTTGAGCATAGAAAATGCCCCGGAAAATGTGTCCACTTGGTCGTCATGCTTCTTGCCATCACCATCAAAATTTTCAAGTTCTTTGATGAAATCCATATTCCAATTGCCGCGTACTATTTTTACGTTACCCGCTTCCGATTGCGCGGATACCGGCAAGGCTCTGGTAATCTTATCCTTTGATACTGTAAAGGCGCGAGCATTAAATCCGGTTAGGTAATTTATTAAATCTTGTACCTCTGTTTTACCAGACGCCCCCGGCTCTTGCTCCAATCCGATAGCGACATTGGCACCGTCCGATATGGCAATATTCTTTATTCTCTGTCTTACTTCATGTGGACTGCCCCTGAATCGTTCAACATCTACAACATAATATAAGCCGCTTTGAGTCCGGCTTAATTTAAGGCCAACGGTCCAGTCAGGGTCTTTGTTTCGTTCGGTTACCTTGGTAGCGGCCCTATCCCAATACCGGACGGTATTAATACTTTCTTTCGGCATGACTTCGACTGTTTCAAACCACGATTGCTTAAAATAATCACCGGCGGTCGGACGTATTTTCCAGTTGCCTTTTAACAAGCGTTCGCGATTGACGCGTGTTTGCGCTTCTAAGTTAGCGCGGTATTTAGGGTTATTTTTAAGCAATATTTTATTGTCTTCCAGGCTGGAATTGATAAAGGAAAAGCTGAAAATCATTTCGGCATTATTGGTTATTCCAGTGGCCAGTATTTCTTCCTTGGAATTCCCCCATGTTATATCGTCTCCGCTCTTGTAAAAATACCGTATTACTCCGCTACGTTCTGGTATATAATATCCGGTCTCTTGATCGATATACCATGCAATCATCTTAGCAACAAAACTATCCGGGTCGGGATTGGTAGTCCCCCGGAAGTATGGTTTTA
>Ga0265297_10012486_pt1 | contig 10191 bp, 10 predicted proteins | sample Munlanlwell13791_FD_192502 | JGI IMG/M metagenome (GOLD analysis project Ga0265297, IMG submission 192502) | Leachate microbial communities from a municipal landfill in Southern Ontario, Canada - Leachate well 137-91 | ecosystem: Engineered > Solid waste > Landfill > Unclassified | place...
AAGGAGGAATAATATAATCGAAGTCGTTTTCCTTGACATAACGCTGGCTCTGCTGGGAATAAGAAGCCATCCTGTGGCGCACAAGCTGGTGCGTCAGGGCGCGCGAAACCCCTTCTACGGCAAAAGTAAATTTTACATGCTCCAGCGGGCTTTCATGCCCGGAAGAGACGATCTTAGCGATGAAAGCGGCCTGCTTCTTACGGTCCTCTTTTATCTTTTCGAAAATATCCCCTCCGAATTCCGCCGAATAGCACTGGCGGCAGGAAGCATAGATAAGCGCAAGGGCGTTATCCGTCAGGTCAAGTAATTTAACGTTCAGTTTAGACTTAGGCATTTATCCTCCCTTAAAATTATACGCACCCGGCCGCTTCAAGCGCCTTACGGTAATCGGAGGCGTTGTAGGAACTGCGCACATAGGGTCCGCTTTTTACATAGACAAAACCCCGCGCCATAGCCTCTTTCCCGTACTCCTCGAACTCGTCCGGATGGATATATTCGGACACAGGAACATGGCTGCCGCTGGGGGCAAGATATTGCCCGATACTCAAAAAGGAGCACCCCGCGGAAACCAGGTCATCGAATACGGAAAGAACCTCTTCCTTGTTTTCACCCAAACCAAGCATCAAACCGGACTTGAGCGGTATATGGGGAGCGATCTTTTTTAAGGAACGCAGCAGGCCGAGAGATCTGGCGTAAAGGGCCCCGTTCGGCCTTACTTTCCGGTAAAGGGCGGGCACGGTCTCCACGTTATGGGCGATAATATCCGGGGATGCGGCGGCCAATACGCGCAAGGCGCATTCATCCGCATTGAAATCCGGGATAAGCGTCTCCACGCAAACCCCCGGCGATACAGCGCGCAGCAAGGAAACAGTCCCGGCGAATACCCCGGCGCCTCCGTCCGGGAGATCGTCGCGCGTAACACTGGTAATAACCACATGGGACAGGCCGAGCCTGCGCACGGCCTCGGCCAGGCGCTCCGGCTCGCCGCTGTCTACGGGAAGAGGACTGCCTTTCTTTACGCCGCAGAAACGGCACGAACGCGTGCAGATATCCCCGAGTATAAGGAAAGAGGCCTGGCGCCTGGCGAAACACTCCCCCATATTCGGGCAAAGCGCTTCTTCGCATACGGTATGCAGGCGCAAATCCTTAAGCATCCCCTTTACCTGGGCGCACCCTCCCAGCGAAATCTTCTTCTTCAACCACTCCGGTTTTGTAGACAGTTTATTCAACTTCTTCATATTCCTTGAGTTACAAAACAAACATTCCTCTCGCCCTCCACTTCGCCCTCTTTAAGAAAATCAACTCCGTAAGCTGCGGCAAAGGAATCTATAAGCAGGCGCTCAAGCTCCCGGCTTTCCGGAACGCTTTTTAATTCCTCCTCCAGGGAAGTAGCTCCTGAAGAGATTCCCTCCGGCATATCCAACACGTACCTGGAAGGAATTGACCAATCTATTGCTACGGGTATAGAACCATGCTGAAATACCACTCTTCTCCTGCGCTTCTGCGCATTGCCGCCTATCTTCCTTCTGCCGATGACAATATCGTATTTTTCGTGCGATGCGCTGCACAAAGGGTGCGGAAGCGACTTGTCACGGAAGCCTTCGGCCTCAAGCGCAAAACGCGGCTCCAGACCGAGGGATTTGTAGAATTCTATCAAAAAGGCGCAGACCTGCCTGTAAGAAACAAGCGACCTCTCGTCCTCTCCTATATCCTCCTTGGAACAGACAAGGCTATAAGTAATCTCGCGATGGTGGAACAACACGCCACCGCCGGTGATCCTCTTTGCGACCCGGACCCCGTCGCGCGAACACCTCTCGAGATCAAGCTGCCCTTCAGGATGCTGCCCGGCCCCATAAGTAAAAGCCGGCCCGTCCCATCCGTACACGCGGAATGACGGGATGCCGTCCTCTGCATAACGGAAAAACATATTCTCATCGAAGGACATATTGTATTGCGCGTTCTGGGGGATAGAACGAATAAGCCTGAAATTCTTCATGAGCCTTATTTTGATTTCGCCTGCCAGCGCAGGTCAGGCTGCCGGGCGGCAGCGGTTTCGTCAAGCCGCTTGACCGGCATAGATACCGGAGCCGAATGCAAGGCATCCGGATCGGCCCCGGCAAGTTTGGAGGCCTCGATCATCGCCTCGATAAATGTATCAAGCGTTTCCTTGCTTTCAGTCTCAGTGGGCTCGACCATCATCGCCTCTTTCACGATCAAAGGAAAATAAATCGTAGGGGGATGAAACCCCTTATCAATGAGGTATTTGGCGATATCCAAGGCATGCACTCCCTTCTCAAGCTGCGCCGATGCGGATAAAACACATTCATGCATACATCTTTCCTTAGCGTAAGCCGGGAGATAATGTTCTTTCAGCCGCGCGAGGCAATAATTCGCGCTCAATACCGCATTCTCGCTTACCTGAATAAGCCCATCCTTTCCCAATGCAAGCATATAGGCGTAGGCCTTAAGAATAACCCCGAAATTGCCGTAGAAAGGCGCGATATAGCCGATCGTCTTGCGCCGGCTGTAATCCAGGGCAAAAGTCCCGTCATCCCGGCGGACAACCCGGGATATGGGAAGGAAATCGGCAAGCTCACCGCGCACGCCTACCGGCCCGGACCCGGGCCCGCCTCCGCCGTGAGGAGTGGCAAAAGTCTTGTGTAAATTGATATGCATAATGTCAAAGCCCATGTCCGCAGGGCGGCATTTTCCCAGCACGGCGTTAAGGTTTGCTCCGTCGTAATACATGAGCGCCCCGGCCTTATGCGCCAGGTCGGTAATCTCCTTGATCCCGGGATTGAAAAATCCCAGGGTATCCGGACAGGTAAGCATTACCGCGGCGACATCTTCGCTCAAGGCTTGCTTATAACGCTCCATGTCCATAAAACCGTCTTTACCCGTAGGCACAACCACGACATCGTATCCGGCTATAGAGGCGCTTGCCGGATTTGTACCGTGCGAAGAATCCGGAACGATAACATATTTTCTTTTTCTCCCCTTATCTTTATGATAAGCGGATACCAGCATCACCCCGGTCAGCTCACCGTGGGCTCCGGCAAGAGGTTGAGTAGTAAAAGCATCCATCCCGGTAATCTCGCAGAGTAAATGCTCGGTATTATAAAGTACCTCAAGGGCCCCCTGGACAAGCATGCCTCCCCCCAGGAGCTGAGGAAGCAAAGGATGCAGGCTGGAGAATTCATCCATCGCGGCCGCCGCCTCGGTAAACTTGGGGTTATATTTCATAGTACAAGAGCCCAGAGGATAGAAATTCGTATCCACCGAAAAGTTCATGCGGGACAGGTTGGAAAAATGGCGCACCGCGTCCAGTTCGGAAACCTCCGGCAGGCAGGCCGGCTCCTTGCGGCAATATTTCTCATCCAGCACCGCGGAAAACGGCACGTCCAGTTCAGGCAGGCTGACCCCCCTGCGTCCGGGACTGCTCTTTTCGAAAATCAAGCGCATAATACGGACTCCAGACTGTTGGCAAAACGCATAATTTCCTCCCTGCTGCGTTTTTCCGTAACCGCAACCAGGAGGTAATTATCCAATCCTTTATAAAACCTGCCCAGCGGAAAACCGCAGGCAAAACCTTTATCTATCATCCTGCAGACAGCCTCATCGGCATTTATGGGAAGGCATACGGTAAATTCGTTAAATGTGGGAGAACTGCGTTTTACTTCCACTCCTTTTATTTTGCTCAAAACTTTCTTGGCAAATTCCGCCTTCTGGTAATTCATCGAGGCAAGCTGGCGGAAACCCTCCTTGCCCAGAAGCGAAGAATAAATGAGAGCGCGCAGGGCGCAAAGAGCCTCATTGGAACAGATGTTCGAAGTAGCCCTCTCCCTGCGGATATGCTGTTCCCTCGCCTGCAAGGTAAGCACAAAACCTCTTTTACCGTCCTTATCCACTGTAGCCCCGGCTATCCTGCCGGGAAGCTGGCGCATATGCTCTTTTTTCACCGCGATGAACCCCAGGTAAGGCCCTCCGAAAGAAAGCGGGATACCCATGCTTTGGCCCTCTCCGGTAGCGATATCCACCCCCATCTCGGCCGGAGTCTTGAGCATGCCCAGGGACACGGGATACACCGATGCAATCACCAGCGCCCCTGACTTGTGCGACTGCCTGACTATGTCCGAAAAATCATCCACCGCCCCAAAAAAATTGGGGTTTTGCACGATTACCGCGGCGGTCTTATCATCCAGATGTTTATATATATCCTCCCTGCAGCTCTGGCCATGCACCACAGGAGTCTCCACAAATTCCACGCAAAGATTGGAGGTATAAGTATAGAGCATGGTGCGGTAGATGAGATTCACCCCGCTGTCCACGATTATCTTCTTCCTTCCGGTAAGCCTTACCGCCATCATCGCCGCCTCGTAAAGGGCGGTACCCCCGTCATAAAGCGAAGCGTTGGAGACGTCCAGCCCGGTCAGCTCGCAAATCACCGTCTGGTATTCGTATATCGCCTGGAGCCATCCCTGGGAGCACTCCGGCTGGTAAGGGGTATAAGCGGTATAAAACTCGGAACGCCCCGCCAGGGCATCTACCGCAGATGGAATATAGTGATCGTAAAACCCTCCCCCGATGAAATCCGTAAGGTGCGAAGAGTTCTTGCGCCCGAGGGATTTCAGGTATTCGATTACCTCGAACTCGGACCTGCCTGCGGGAAGATCGAAGGACTTCGGGCGCAATTCCGGCAAGATGTGCTCAAACAACTCGCCAACGCTTTTGACCCCGATGGCATCGAGCATCTGCTCCTTTTCCGAATCCGTATGGGGGATATAATTCACTTGGACAACCCTTCCGTATATTCTTTATACTGGGCCGGGCTCATAAGCTTGCCCTTCTGGCTCATATCGGAAATCTTGATTACCGCAAACCATCCTTTATCATAGGCCGATTTATTCACCAGTTCCGGGTGCTCCGCCAGTTCGCCGTTTACCTTAACCACCTGGCCGGATAAAGGAGCGTATACATCCGAAGCCGCTTTTACCGACTCAACGGTAGCGCACCATTCGGACTGCTTTAATTCTGCCCCCTGCTTGGGAAGGTCTATAAAAGTAATATCCCCGAGTGAATCCTGGGCGAAATCGGTTATCCCGATAACCGCATTATCTCCTTCTATCCTGGCCCATTCGTGGTCCTTGGTGTACAAAAGATCTTCCGGTACATTCATTTTGCCTCTCCTGATTTCGCGCTGCCGTCTTTGTAAAAAGGTTTAAGCGTAACTTCCGCATCTATGGAAACCGAGCCGTCGCCGAGGGCCACGGTCTCCCCCGGGGCAATCTCCCTATCCGCATAGCCCATGCCGATCCCGCAGCCGAGGCTGGGCGAAAAAGAACCGCTGGTCACCGCGCCCACATCCCTGCCTGCGTATTTTATCCGGTAATTATGCCTTGGGCAGCGGCGAGATTGCGCCATAAAGTATATCATCCTCATCCCGCTTCCCGAATTCTTCTCCTCCAGGAGCGCCTGCCTGCCCGTAAACTCCTTGTCCCAATCGATAAAATTACCCAGTCCCGCCGCAACAGGAGTGGTATTCCTGTTGATATCCTGGCCGTAAAGACTATAGCACATCTCCAGACGCAGAGTATCGCGGGCGCCCAGGCCTACAGGCTTTACCCTGTCATCCTCAAGAAGTCTGTCCCATAAAAGGGCGACCTTGCTTGCAGGCATATAAAGTTCATACCCCAGTTCCCCGGTGTAACCCGTACGGCTGATAATTATCCTCTCACCCAGCAGGTCGAAATATCCGAAAGTGTAGTATTTCAGCTTCCTGATCCCGGGCCCGGCCAAGACCGACAGCACCTCTGCGGAAAGCGGCCCCTGCAGGTCAAGTTTACCCATAGAAGCAGAAATGTCCTCAAAGGAACCGGCGCCTTCAAGCCGGCTGCGGAGATAAGAAAAATCACCTTGCGTAGTGGCGGCATTTACTACGATCATCCAATGTTCGCGGTCTATCCTGTAGATAATCAGGTCGTCGATAACTCTCCCTTTCTCATCGAGCATAAAACCATAACGGCAGGAGAATAAAGGCATACGCTTAAGGGAAATAGTAACCAGAGTATCGAGATTGCCCTTTTCCGGGTCCATGCGCAGGGCAAACTCGCCCATATGGCAGATATCGAACAGGCCGGCGTTCTTGCGCGTCCAATTATGCTCCTCAATTATGCCGCTGTACTGGATAGGCATAAGCCAGCCCCCAAAAGGGGACATCTTAGCGCCCAGCTTTTCATGTTGGCGGAGAAGAGGCGTCTTGAGCAGAACCGAATTTTCTTCCATTTCTTGGTTTTTATCCCGGTAGAATGAAAAATGCGTGTCTTATTACAGGGTTGACTTATACTTATAACAAGAAAACCCCCTTATGTCAAGCTCCATAATGGGGCAAAAACAGTGCGCGCGGGGCAAAACAGGGGAACTTTACCTTATATATAGGATTTGGAGCTTAGGTAGGAAGAATAGTCTTTAACCGCCTGTTCCAGGGTCATAAACTCGTGCCGGCAGCCGCAGGAACGCAGTTTTTTCATATCCGCCTGGGTAAAATACTGGTATTTGCCGCGTATCTTCTCGGGCATTTCTATGTATTCTATCTTCGGCTTCATCTTCAGGGCGGAAAACATCGCTTTAGCCAGATCATTCCAGCTGCGCGCCACGCCCGTGCCAAGATTGTAGATTCCGCATGCCTCGGGATGCTCGTAGAAATAAAACATCACCTCCGTCACATCCTTTATGTACACAAAGTCCCTCTTCTGCTCCCCGTCCGGGTACTCGGGGAGATATGATTTGAAAAGGCGCATCGGCTGGCCGCTTTTAAGCTGGTCGAAACAGCGGCAGACAACGCTCATCATCTCGCCTTTATGGTATTCATTCGGGCCGAAGACATTGAAGAATTTCAGGCCGGCCGCCATGCTGCTGCGCCTGTTCTTGAGCAGCCAGAGGTCAAATATGTGCTTGGAGAGGCCGTACAGGTTAAGCGGTTTGAGTTTCAGGGTGTTCTCGTCGCTGTCGTCATAGCCGAACCCGCCATCTCCATAGGTTGCCGCGCTGGAGGCATAGATAAAAGGAACAGCGCGCTCGAAAGCCCAGCTGCTCACCCTGCGGGAATATTCATAGTTGTTGCTCATCAGATAGTCCCGGTCAGAAACCATCGTGGAACTGCAGGCTCCCATATGGATGATATGCCCGGGCTTGGGGAAACGGTTAGATTCCAGGTAAGCCAGGAACTTTTCCTTGGGGATATAATCCCGGAAATGCTTGCCCAGGAGGTTGCGGCTTTTATTTGCCCCCTCCTTGAGGTTATCCACTACAATAATATCATCTATCCCCTTGCTGTTAAGCTTGGCAAGGAAGCAACTCCCGATAAACCCTGCCCCGCCGGTCAATATATCCATATCTCTCCCGCCTTAAAAAGTTATTGTTTCCTGCCAAATAATTTCGCCATCATAAAAACAACTCCCGCGCAGGCAGCAATACCCAACAGCGCGGAAAAAATATACTCCAGGCTCAAGACAAACAAAGAAGCCCCCTCCTGCCCCCTAAAGGCGTAATCCGGCACAGGGGCGTTCCAGGCAGCCGAAAGTCTTGCCAGCCCGGCCGGCACATATCCGACTAAGCCGGGCATCTCTTCGGTTCCCCATTCCCCCCAGGCGGAACCCGCCTTGAAATAGTCAGGCAGGAACAGGCCTAAAGGAGAAAGCAAAACCAATACGGCGATCAAGAGCCAAAACTTGCTAATCGTCTTCATTATGCCTGCCCCCCTTCCGCGAGCAATTCCGGTTCATGCTTCTGCAGGTATGCGACTACGGCCGCGGTCACCAAAGCCTCTATCCATCCGAAAACAAGAAGATGCTCTCCCAGCATGACGGGCAAGGCTACATTCAGCCCATACGGGCAGTAAAGCGCCAGGCCGCTTGCGGATTTGTGCAATAGGGGCTGGATGCCGAAAACAAACCCCGCTGTCGCAGCGGCGATATTTATCGCCGCGTAACCGGCTATACCGGCGGCAAACACCCTCCTTGCAGAGGTTAATGCGGATTTCCCGCTTATCAGCCTGTAAATATAATAACCGGAAAAAGGAAGTAGAAAGGCCATGATAAAACAATTAGCCCCTATCGCGGTAATCCCTCCGTCCCCAAACAGCAGGGCCTGGATAACCAGGGCTACGCTGATGGCGATACATGCCGCCCAGGGGCCGACCAGTATGGCTACGAGCGCCCCTCCCACGGCATGCCCGGTAGTCCCCCCGGGTATAGGCACATTAAGCATCATGATCACGAAACTGAATGCCGCCCCCACCGCCAAAAAAGGGATCTTCCTGGCGCTAAGCGTCTTCTTAACGATACGCGAAGCGGCAGTCCATAAGGGAAACATGACGAGATAGAAAAAACCACAGGTCTCCGGGCCTAAGTATCCGTCTGGAATATGCATCCTTCCTCCTGTTTGCGCGCCCGGCCGGAAAACATCATGCGCCGGGAAATAGTGTTATTAATAATTATTTCGTGTTACCGGTGGAGAAAAAAATAAATTACACGCCTTTCCCCGTGGCCGACATGCTCAGAGTGCCATGCTTTACTCCTTTTACCGATTTCAGGGTATGCGCAAGTTTCTGCGCCTGCCGGGGGGAACCCTTTACCGTAATTACCTCTAAGCAATTATCATGGTCCAGGTGTACGTGCTGGGAAGAGATTATGATATCGCCGAAGTCATGCTGGATATCCATGAGCCTGTTCACCAGCTCCCGCTTATGATGGTTATAAAGCAGGGTAACCGCCCCCGCGACCGCCTGGTTCCCCGACCACTGCTCACAGATCAGCTCATTGCGGATAAGGTCACGAAAGGCCTCCGACCGGCTGGTATATTTCCTTTGCTTCAGCAAGCGGTCGAATTTGGCTAATAGGTCTTTTTCTATAGAAACCCCGAATCTGATTAAAGGCATGCTCTCCGATGGTGTATTAATTCAAATAATTTAACATATCAGGCTGTATCTGTCAAAGCCTCTTTTCTCAAAATCAAGAATACCGGCAAAGCCGCCAGTTCGACAAGCACGCTGAGGATAATCACCGACAATATGGAATGTTCATAGAGCAGGCCGCAAACGGCGCTCCCGGCAAAGATAGCCAGGCCATAAGCGGTATTGAATATCCCGTAACCGGTCCCCCGTTTCTTCAGAGGGGTCAAGTCAGCGATAGCGGATTTCATGATTGTCTCATGGGCGCCCATGACCACTCCCCAAACGACCACCCCGCACAACACTGTAATAAGACCCGAGGAAAACACCAGGACCGGGATAACCAGGGAAAACACGGGAATAACCAGCAAAGTGACTAAACCGGCTTTTTCGTTATTGTGCCTTATCTTGAATATATCATAGGCCTTGCCGATAATTAAGGCCGCAACGGCATCCACCCCCATAGCCAGCGCGTAAAAAAGCGGTATCTGCGCATCGCTCAATATATGCCTGGCTTTAAGATGATACCCTACCAGGGCAAAATTGGCGAAACCAAGAGTAGTTACAAAGGTAAAAAAAGTGTATATCCAGAAAACCCTGCTCAGCTTACCGGTAGCCAGGCCTTTTCTTTCCGAAGAGGCCTCCAGTGACTCCGGGTCCGGGAGGCGCCGGTAGGCAAGAAAAACACAGACAATCACCAGAAAAAGAGGGATCCAGAGCAAAGAATAACCATGCTGGTAATCCCGCAGCGCTCCGCTTCCCGAACCGATAGCGAGAAAAAGCAGGCTGAAAACCAACGGCCCGGCAATCGCCCCTATCTGATCAAGCACTTCGGCTATGGCAAATCCGAATCCCGTCCCTACCTGTTTCGTAGCCTGGGAAAGTATGGTATCCTTGGCCGGGCTGCGCATGGCCTTCCCCATCCTCTCAACGATAATAAAAACCACAGCCACCTGCCAGATGCCGGCCAAGGCAAGCAAAGGCACGCTGACCAAGAGCCCGTAACCGAGAAAAGTAAAAAACCAGTAAGCCTTTGTCCTGTCGGCGAAATAGCCCGAGAAAAGACGGATGGCATAACCGAGGAATTCGGCGATCCCTGCCGCCACCCCTACCGCCGCGGCGTTGGCCCCGAGTATTTTCAGGTACGGCCCGTTTACGCTGCGCGCCCCTTCATAAACCATATCCCCGAAGAGGCTGACCAGCCCGAAAAGAAAAATCAACTGGAACGCCGCCCGCTTATTTGT
>Ga0265297_10012487_pt1 | contig 10190 bp, 21 predicted proteins | sample Munlanlwell13791_FD_192502 | JGI IMG/M metagenome (GOLD analysis project Ga0265297, IMG submission 192502) | Leachate microbial communities from a municipal landfill in Southern Ontario, Canada - Leachate well 137-91 | ecosystem: Engineered > Solid waste > Landfill > Unclassified | place...
ACCGTGACCGACATCAGCTTCGATCACGATCTCGGCGACGCCGATACCAATACCGGATATACCGTCGCGAAGTGGCTAGAAGAGGCAGTCAACTATGGTCAAGTACCCCGACTTCGTTGGCAAATCCATAGTGCCAATCCAGTCGGACGAGCTAACATAAAGGCAGCCATGGAATCATGCGATAGATGCTGGGATTTTTTAGAAGCTTTGTCATAGGTGCGATGGAGTAACATTTAGAGGGACCAAACATGAACGACGTTCTCCAAGAAAAAACCCTGAAAGAAGTGGTGCTCAACCAGGACGATATCCGCAACCTGCGCGATTTCTTCGCCCATTTCAAGGTCGAAGTTATCCCCGAGCTCGACGCTGTGCTCAAGCGATGGGAAGAGAAGAAAGAGAAGGTTACTCCTCAGGATCAAGGGGACCTGCGCGTGCAGCTGTGCGCCAACATGCTGAGAAGCGGTCACAAGATGTTCGCGGACGAGCTCTTCAAGCCGATCCTTGCGAACAGCGAGAAGATCGTGTTCGATGCCACGTTCAAATCAGAGTTGGAAACCCAGCTCAGCCAGGAGAAGAAGGATGTGTAGTAGGTGGTTTGTAGCATCAACGCCTGTTCATGTTATAGACCATGAACTAGCGCGTTTACACCGTGAACTAAATATGCTAACCGCGTTCGGACCAATGTACGAGTTGATCGCTGCTGAGATATCGAAGCTCAACGGGTGCTTGGTAGAATTAGCCAAGCAATCTCAAAACGAAAGGAGCGTCGATGGCAGTGACAAGCAAGACCTTGCTGGTAAAGGTAACTGCAGCTGACGGATCTGGTGATTCTTACTTGATCAACCCGCTGAAGATCATCATGGTGTGTCCAGCGACGGTCAAGAAAGAAGATGGTACTATAGAGCGAGTGATTGGAACCCATGTTTTCCTTGAGGGTGACAACGGTCGCCACGTGTTAGAATCGATGGAGTTCTTTGAGGCGCTCAAGGTAAAGTAAGTTCAGATATGGGATAGGAAGTCCCTTGCTATCGGAACGGATGCCGATGTTATATGGTCAGCCTTCTGACAGAGACTGACCCCCTGGTGGAAAGTCGCGTTGGCTCTAAGATCCCCATTGGGAGTCTGCATCGCGCAGATGCCGTATAAGACGCGCAGGGAGTCACCTGCCCTTTATAACAGTGGTGGGCGAGGTCGTCGGCCACGGCCAAAAGGCGCCACCTGCCTCATGCCCCTCATAGAAAGGTGCACCGACCCGTGCACTGGAGGGAAGTAAGCGTGTAGTGGTGGGGAAAGAATCCAATGCTAAGCAGGATTCCCCAAGAAATGGTAGGCGTCACCTGCTAACCAGTGAGGGAGATACGAAAGTGGCGAGATGCCCACGGGCTTAGTGGTCCCTACGGGGACGTTATCTTCCCCTGATACTTTTGCGGTAGGTATATTATCCCTTGATGGGCTAAATATATCTTTCCACAGTGGGGTACGATGATGAAATTCCTTGGATCACTCGCCAAACTCATACTGCTCGCATCCTCGGTCTTCCTATGCGGTTTCATGATAGCATGCGCCACGTTCAACTGGCGGTACGGTCCTACTCCAGATGATGTATACCATCAAGTCGACAACTCGGTCGTACGCGTGGTCGCTCCGATGTCGGGAGAAGGTACGGCGTTCTCGTTCCTAGGTGCTAGCGGCAACAAGTACCTAGTGACCAACGCGCACGTTTGCGAGCACTTCGGTCCTGGCGCTTACGCGGCAGTCCCTGTTAAGGGTGACGATCTAAAGGTTGATGTTCAAGTAGTCGCGATCTCCGATAAGTACGATCTTTGCGCCCTCAAGATGTCTGTTGATCCTATGATCCCGCTCCAACCAGCCGCTCACATCTACGCGCACGAGCGTGTTTTCGTCGCTGGTTTCCCCATGATGCCGTTCTTGATGGTTAGGGATGGTTACGTCGGCGGTCTAACGGAATTTACGCTTCAGTACGATATAAGTATAGACAAATGCAAAGGTCCGAAGTTCAAGATCGAACAGATGGGAATTATATTAGAAGGTAGTGAGCTAGTAGACTCCTGTATCCTATACGGCCAGATGCTAGTAGCTACTGTACCGTCTGATCTGGGCAATTCCGGTTCTCCGCTGCTGAACGAGGACCTTGAAGTAGTCGGCGTGGTGATGTTGAGCCGAGGGTTGACCGCTTCTACCGGCGCTGTGCCGATCGAGTTCTTGATGGACTTCATGTCCAAGCTGTGATGGACTATCGACTGGAGTTTATTCTCCTGAACCCATAAGGTAGATCTTTGGCGACTGGGGTGAGCGCGGCAAAGCTCGTAATGGTAAGGTGGACTTGCTGTCCCGTGAGATCTACCGCAAGTTTGATAGTCGACAGAAACCTGGTCGATATAACGTGGTCTGACACCCAGGAGAGACTGGGAATTTTATCGGAGAACACGATGATCCATGAGGACTGGATAAAGAGATACAACGGATGCCGATGGAATGGGATATGTACATCGTGCTCCGATCGACTACTTAAGCGCTGTGTAGTGATGATCAGGTGGATACAAGTTTTAAGTTTGTTGGAAATAGCGGAAGGAAGGTATGTTAAGTCGTTCTGAGTTATCTGAACTTTCAGAACGTTCTGTACACCCTGAATGTGAGTATGAGTGCGGAGAGTGTTCTGCGATGTGGACACCAACATGCTATGTGTTGAAAAGGTTTTTTGACATATTGAACGTACTGGACCTATCATGAAAGACCGTTTCTTTGAGCTCGCGATAAAGCTCGCCGAGAAATCCACGCACCCACAGCATCGCTTCGGGTGCGTCTTAGTAAAGAAGAACAAGGTGGTCAGCGTTGGGTTCAACCAGCTCAAAACTCACCCAAAGTCAAAGAGCTACGGCAGCTATCTCCATGCAGAGATACACGCGATACTTGGAGTTACTGCAGAGGATCTGCGTGGCGCAGTACTCTACGTCGCCCGTGTTCGCCGCTGTGGAGGACCCGGATGCTCGCGTCCGTGTGAAATTTGCATGCATGCTATCGAGCATGCCGGGATCAAGACTGTGTTCTTTTTCGACGAATTGGGAAATAGAACCGAGATGAGGGTCCAATGTACCTAGACACACTGGAAGTCTTAGAAACCCTGAAGGGTAAAGAGAAAGAGAAGCTTCTCGCTGGTTGCACGTGGGATAGCGATCTGGCTTTCATCTTAGATGCTACCTATAACTTCCAGCGTAAGTATTTCATCAAGCAGCTACCGCAGCTCAACGATCAACCACCGTATGTCTGTGACCATATCAGCGAGTTCAAGCAGCTGTTAGACTCGCTCGAGAACCGCCAGGTTACCGGCGACGCGGCTAAAGCTAAGGTCAAAGAGCTGCTGGATCGCTGCACGGTGCTCGAGCGTAAGTGGTTCCAGCGCGTTATCCTGAAGGATCTGCGGTGTGGGATGGGTGTTTCTACCTGCCGCAAGGCCGGATTCAACGTCCCAGAGTTTGAGGTTATGCTTGCCAAGAACGGCAAGGAATGCAAGAACTTGAACGCGATCATCAAGAAGGGCGTTTGGACTAGTCGTAAGTACGATGGTTACCGATGCTTGGCAGTAGTTAAGAACGGAATAGCAACCCTATACTCTCGCAACGGAGTCGAGTATGAGAATTTCCCCTCTATCCAGACTGCGCTCGCTACGGCTTGCGATCTCGCGCCGGATGCGACGTTCGTGTTCGATGGGGAGATCATGTCGAACGATTTCCAGTCCATGCAGCGCAGCGCCTTCGCTTCGAAGCGGCGCACGACGGTCGGTGATGTCAAGTACCATATATTCGACATGATCCCAGCAGAAGAGTGGGATGCTCAAAAATTTACCATGCTCGCCAACGAGCGGTTCGCGAGGTTGTGGTGTTGGTTCGAATCGTGGAAAAACGAGTTCAACTTACCGCTCGTACACGTAGACCACGAGATGGTAGACTCGCTGGAACGCGTGACGGAACTGGAACGCGAGTTCATCGCTGCTGGTTACGAAGGGGTGATGGTGTTGTCAGATATGCCGTACTACCTTGGCCGCAAGACCAACGCGATGATGAAGTTTAAAACCATGCTGACGATGGACTGCAAAGTGGTAGGTGTGTATGAGGGGACTGGGAAGTACGCCGGATCGTTGGGGGGACTTACTACCATACAAGAAGATGGTCGGACAAAGTGCGATGTTGGATCTGGGTTCGATGACGAGGAACGCAAAGGAATCTACTTGGATCCTAGCTCGGTACTTGAACGTGTTATCGAAGTTAAGTATCAGAATTTAAGTGATCCCGATGAAAACGGCGAAGGCGGTGGCGTGATGCGTTTTCCCATTTTTAAGCGCTTCAGGGACGACAAGTGAGAACGGATTACATCAAATTAGACGGCGTATTGTTGTATATTTGGGCACATAATGTCTATACGAAAGCGTATGGTGCATCGTTAACACAGTATAGTCAAACTATCCACACTGCAAAGGAATACTACATAACTCTGTTTAAGTTATGGATAGCTTGATATGAACTATGAGTCTATCACGCTATGGGAATGGTCGCACCTTTTATATACAAACTTAAAATGTTGCGCGTCGTTACCATATCAGTTGTTGAGCGAGTATGGACGGATACTGCGCAAGCTCCGCATAAAGAGGTACTATGGACAGTAACTACTGGTACAACGTTTACCAAGATGACCACTGGCAGCGCTTCCCATCGCGGGAGGAGGCGGACAAGCAGGTTGTGTTCACCGTCACCAATGAGATAACCACGAAGTTCTTGACACGCTACGGTTGCTATCCCGAACGTTTGTTCCTCAAGCTCATGAAGGATCGAGAGGAGATCTTAACCCTCTACGAGGAGCATGTTCAAGCGCAGCAACTCGACGATAGGATAATTACATCACTTTGGACTGCTTACTCTAGGTTCTGGTGGAACAACCGCGAAACTAACCGAGGTTAACGATGGCAGTAGTCTACCTTCGCAAGCGCCCAGGTCGTTTGTGGTACATCGTCGATGCGGGAGGTAGAATCATAACTGGCCCTCACCGATGGGGAAACGCTGAAGAAGCCATGAGAGCAGCGCAAAATTTTTGCGGCGCTTGGCAATGGCAAGTCCACCTAGAGGACGATAAGAATGAGCGATCAAGCAGCAAAGATCCAGTTCCTAGCTCGGATGAACAAAGTTAACTGCGTTCTGCAAGAGCTCGGTGACTTCCTGATGGCTGAAAAGCTTATCAGCAAGGATTTGATCAGCGAGATACATCGCAAGAACCCAGACATGCAAGCTCAAGAGATGTACTTGATCTTAGCTAAGAACACCGATAAGTTCCACTTGGTAGATTGGGAATGGACCATCTTGCCCAAGGAACACATGAAGTTGACGATCGTTACCCACAACGGGGTAAAGGAGTTTTCCTGTGATCTTTGACAAAGATGACTCACCGTTATACAGCTACGATACTGCGTACGCGCCCAAAGACGATTGGTGTTTAGACCAAGATGTACTCAGGAACCCTGATCCAGTGGGATGGACCTTAAGCATCAGCGAGATGGTCCAAAACGTGCACTGCTGGCATTGTAATTCTTGGGATTGTAGCGGCGACTACGCAGTCCACAGACACCGGTCAGACCATAAGATCTCAAGAAAACGGCACCGCGTAGATGCTTACCATGACCACGTAAATCTTTGATTTAATTGATACTAAGTATAATATTACCAGGTTGAACTCAGGAGAAATTTATGAGTGGCGACACCAAGAACTATTTTAAGTTAAAGAAGTTGACCAAGTTTGCTGACCTGGAAGCAAACCCCGAGCTGATCCTTCCCGAGTCAGATCTCTGCTTCCAGAACCAAGAGTACATCGCTCAGTTCGAGCACGTTGATCTTACCAACTCTTACGTCACCACGATCGAGCCTGGTGTGTACACCATGGTTCGAGAAAATGGACGCGTCGCGCTTCAAGAAACTCAGCTAAAGGTGCGACAACTGCTTAAGTCCATCGTGAATACCCAAGCTATCCTAAAAGAAGCGAGTTTGCTGTTCGAGCGGCCGCACGTGTACGAACGCCGCAACTGGCCCAAGAAGCGAGCTGTACTGCTGTACTCCGATCCTGGCATGGGCAAAAGTGCTGCTATCACCCAGTTCATCTCTGATTCGGTCGCGCAAGATGCTGGCACGGTCGTGATGCTGTGGCCTACTTCCGAGCTTGAAGCTAGCGACATATCGAAGTTCCTTTCGGTGCAGTCAGAGTACTCGAGCAAATGCACCCGCGTTATCTTGGTCATCGAAGACATCGGCGGACAAGTCCACGAAGGTTACGGCGGTCCGCGCACCACCGACGCGTCGATGCTCAATCTTTTGGACGGCATCAACGTGACGTTCAAGCTATCGACGTTCATCGCAGCAACGACCAACTACCCGCAAAACTTGTTGGCCAACCTAGCTGATCGTCCCGGTCGCTTCGATCAGCTCATCCACCTAAAGGCGCCAGCGTACAAGGAGCGCATCGAGTTGCTGGAGTTCATCGCCATGCGGCCTCTTACGGACGAAGAGAAGACGTTCTTCAAGTGCAAGGACGCGGACGACTTCAGCATCGCGCATCTGGAAGAGGTAGTTATCAGAAGCGAGCTGCACGACAAGACCTTGATCGAGACGTTCAAGGAACTAGTGGACCACAAGAAGCTTTTCAAGCAGGCGTTCGAGAAATCAAAGTCAGTCGGGTTCGGCGGCAACGATGACTAAGAGCTCGCTAGGTGACTACATCATGGTCGCACCGGACGACGTACCGTCGATCGATGAGATCGAGGTCGCGGTCGAGACCTTGAAAAAGTGCGCCAACCTGTATAGGACCATGCGCGGCAGGAAGGATCCGCCGCCAGAACCTCTAGACATGACGGCTAGTTTTCTAGAAACTTTTATTCTGAAGTACCGCAAGCAGCTTAAAAAGAAGAAGGAGACTTGAGATGAGATCTTTGGCAGTTGCTGCACTATCGGCCGTGTTGTTTTGGGTGGCTGTTACTCTGGTTATCTTGCTTACGTCGTGCGGCTCCAAGAGCGACGATGATGAGGATTCCGGTCCGCCGAAGGTCACCACCGAGCAGTTAGCAGCCTTGGAGTCGATGAGCGCTAGCATACGCCAATGGGCTCCTACCTGTGGGTCGCAGCATATCGCCTGCGAAGACGGTGAGGACGGTGACTCGATGCTGTGGGCTGGATTGCTCTGCTTCTCTGGGGAAGGGCAGCAGTGCGTTGCCGCTATGGCATCTATCGGATCAGACGGTATGGTCGGTCGCTCACCTGAACGAGTGGTTGCTCGCACAGAGAACTCAAGCTCGCGCGACATGCTGCTCGGAGGATTGGTAGCGGTAACCACCACAGAAAACCAAGGTAAAGCCAACTCGATCCTATCTTACATCGAGGATCATGGGAACGATCTGTGCGAAGATGCTACCGACAACCGGTGCAACGTTAACCCCACGCAGTACGCTGCGGTCTGGGGAACGATGAGGAAAGTTTGGGACCACATCGGCCTTGATACTACCCAAGACATGAGAAACGGCGACCTAGGTGATGACACGATCATCAAGCTTGAGTCTGTCTTCTCTGCTGCTGGTTACGCCCAACACTTAGTAGGAGTACATCTCCTGCTGAGACGAGCGGTAGACACCTGGAACAGCAAGACGCAAAGCGCTGCTGATTCGCTTAGAAAATCTCAGCCCAACAATCCGTTCTTTGAATTTTTGTCGCAGGGTAAAACAGAAAGGGCTGCTGCGTTGACGTTGAAGTACTGTCCTAAGTCTAGACCAGCTAGTCCCACCCAGTGGTCCTGGCAGCGAGACGAAGCGGAGCAAGCGTGGTTGAGCAGCATGGGTTGGGAATGTATCTTCATGGGCAACATCTTGCACTGAGGTGAATATGCGGGTTTTCCTACTAGCACTACTTATGACGGGCTGTACTACCAGCTATCAGTTTAACGCTGGTGATCACGTGTCCTTCACCGAAGGATCGTTCTTCCGTGGATGTACTGGCATGGTGTCTGAACCGGTGATATGTTACTCATTTGAAATAGGACCATGCTACTACGTAGTAAAGTTGACTTGTCGCAACAACACCACTCTGGTATTAGTTCGAGCCAACGAAAGCGAACTCGTTAAGGAGGCACAATGAGCTTCAAGTCCAGGAATTGGGAAAGTCTAGCAGAAACCGATCTAGCCGTGAAAGTCATGTACACAACTTCACCTTTACACCTTATCGACAAGTGGCCTTCCAACAAGTCTTGGAAAGATGGCAAACTGGAAACAACTTATACAACGGTCCAAGTGCCTACGGTGATGGTGTCCGTGATGGACGCGACCACAGGCAAGATCTTCGTGGGCGTGTCGCGATGTTCGCCCAAAGATCAGTATGAAGCTAAGTTAGGACGAGAGATCGCATGCGGAAGAGCTCTTGCCCTTTGGAAGAAGTTCAACAAGCGCACGCCAGCGACCCAACCGCAAGCTAAAGTTGTGATCGAAGAAACGGGCGTGAAGCTGAAGGTAGTCGCTGGATCTGAGTTTGATCTAGCCCTGTTCCTCAAGGTTCCGGAACAGCAGGAGTAACGATGAAGGTTTGCACCAAATGTCTTCTTCCGAAAGAACCAAAAGAATTTGGTGCTTGTAAAGGTGGTAAGGATGGATTGCGCTCAATATGTAAACAATGCTGTAAAGAAAGAGCAGCTGAACAGCGCCAAGAACATCCAGAATACACGAAAGAATATTCGGCTAAAAATAGTGCACGCATTAATGCTTATGGTTGCGCATGGCAGCGCAGTAATCCCGAGAAAATAAGAAACAAGAATTATAAGCGTAAATATGGTATCTCGTTGGATGACTATAACGCTATGCTAAAAAGTCAAAATGATTGTTGCGCAATTTGTACTAGACATAAGAGTCTTTTTAAGAAGCCATTGGCAGTCGACCACGACCACAACACAGGTAAGGTGCGCGGGTTGCTATGTCATGACTGCAATACAGTGTTGGGGTTTATGCATGAAGATATAAGTTGTTTATTGCGGGCAATAGCGTATCTTAAACAGCACGGATGTTCTTATGAAAATACCTAGTATTATAGTGGACTTAGATGGTACCCTGGTCGCAAACCAGAGTCGGATGGCGACCCTGTACCAGATGCCTGACCACAGCGGCATAGATTGGGACAAGTGGAACGAAGAAGCTAGGTTCGACCCACACGCGGAGTGGTGCTTGGAACTAGTAGAAGCTATGGCCGAACGCGGATACTACGTCCTGTTCGTCACCGGGCGATCTGCTTTCCCAGTTAGCCAGAAGATAACAGAAGATTGGTTAGCTGCCCATGTCCCACCGTCTGTGCAGTGGAAGTTGATCATGCGACCAGCGAACGACCTGCAAGACGATAGCGCGATCAAGAGCCAGATATTCTGGACACAGATCGCTCCGTTCTACGACGTTCTGTTCGCAGTCGACGACAAGGAATCTAACTGCGATATGTGGCGGTTACTAGGTATCACCGCTCTGCATTGTGCAGATTACTGAGGTCAGACATGGTGAAACGCAAGACGCTAGATGACGACCTATCACTCGATCCTTCGCTGGCCGCTTTCTCCGACGGGCGCTTGATGGCTGAGGTGAAGCGACGTCAGCGACTGGCTGGCATCAAGACGACCTTCGAGAGGGAAGAGAAGAACCTGCTGGCGACGATCGCCTGCGTCGAGGAGACCATAAAGAAGAACCAGGAGCTGCTGGACCAACACGTCAAGTCCTTAGCCTCGCTAAGGCGCAAAGCAGAGCAGCACATCCGTGAAGCTGAACAAGCGTTGTTTAACATACCTAAACAACAGTCAGTCGTTTAAGTAAATTAACCCTTAACAAGGAGAACTGGAATGCACAAAGGTTACACGATCAATTTCTTCATCGACGCTATCCAAAATCTTGAAGAAAAAGCGATCAAGAAAGATTTCTACACAGCTCTTTCACCCCGCAATGGCTTCGACAGCGACAAATCAGTTAAGCTGGATGAACTTCTTGGGTCAGAATTTGGTGACAATACCCAAGAACTTATCCAAGGCAAGACCGCTCGCGTTAAGAAGCTTGGTAAGACAGCTAAGCAACGCTTGCTAACCGCTCTGCGCAACCGCAAGAACACGGGAAAAGCACTCTAAAC
>Ga0265297_10012489_pt1 | contig 10189 bp, 6 predicted proteins | sample Munlanlwell13791_FD_192502 | JGI IMG/M metagenome (GOLD analysis project Ga0265297, IMG submission 192502) | Leachate microbial communities from a municipal landfill in Southern Ontario, Canada - Leachate well 137-91 | ecosystem: Engineered > Solid waste > Landfill > Unclassified | place...
ATTTCAATATTTCGGTGGGAGTTACGGAAAAATTTATGAAAGCTGTCGAAAATGATGATGAGTATGAAATCATAAATCCCAGAACCAAAGAGGTGGTAGATAGATACAGAGCAAAGGAAGTGTTCGATAAAATTGTAGAGCACGCCTGGAAAAATGGCGATCCGGGAATTATATTTCTGGACAGACTGAATAAAGATAATCCCACACCTAATCTCGGGCAGATAGAAAGCACCAATCCGTGTATTTCAGGTGAAACTTTTATCTCTACGGACAGAGGATTGGTTAAGGCAAAAGATTTGTATCAAAGAATTCAAGCCGGTGAGGAAATAAAGATACTTTTCGACAGGAGAGCTCTGGAATATAAGATTTTAAAAAAGTTCACAGATAAAAATTTGGATATTCTGGAGAGTAGAAATATAAAATCCTGGAATAGAGGTAAAAAAGATGTTTATAAACTGATTACCTGTTCAGGTTATGAACTTGAAGCTACTGCCGAACATAAGATGCTTACCGTAAATGGGTATAAAAAACTTATGGATCTTGTCAAAGGTGATGAAATTTTAATTCAACCCGTGGGTAAATTTACAGTAAGTAAAAAAATATTCAGTAATGGAAAAGTCAAAGAATTAAATAATTTTACAAAAAGGAAGACCCTTAATCTACCCGAATATTGGTCAAGCGAACTCGGTGAAGTTTTAGGGTGGTTGATTGGCGATGGCTGGCTCAGAGATGATAGAGTTGGATTTACTTTTGGATGCGAAGACAAAGAACTTGCACTATATTTTAATCAGATAATGAGAAAGTGGTACAACTGTAATATAAAAGAAATAGTAAGAGAAAATAGAGTAATACATCTCTCCTATTACTCAAAAGGATTTATTGAATTCTTTAAAGAGCTCGGAGTAAAGGCATGCACTTCCTCCGAGAAAGAAGTCCCTGTAAGTTTATTCAGCGCTCCAAAAGAAGCTGTTACCGGATTTTTAAATGGACTTTTTAGCTCGGACGGAAATATTGATGATACTGATGGGACTATAAAAATCAGCTCATCTTCTAAAAAATTGCTGAAGGGAGTTCAGGTATTGCTGCTTAGCCTGGGAGTCAAATCCAATATTTTAACCAGAAAATATTCTTTCTCGAAGAATTTTTCTTATGTTAATAAATATGGGGAACACAAAAGCTACAAAGCTAAAAATGAAAATTATTTTGAACTGTTTATATCAGGTGGTGTATCCGAGAAAAGATTTCAACAAGAAATAGGTTTTATTCTGGAAAGAAAAGAAAACCTGCTGAATTCTTTTAAATTCGAAAAACTTTCTCCAGATAATTACTATAATAAATTCATTGATAAAGTGGATAAAATAAGATATGTAGGGAAAAAGGAAGTTTTTGATTTTAATGAACCTGTAAGTAATTCTTATATTGCCAATGGAATTGTAGTCAGAAACTGCGGCGAGCAGCCTCTGCTTCCCTATGAGGCATGTAATCTGGGATCCATAAATCTGGCCCATATGGTAAAAGAGGAAGAGGGCATAAAAAAAGTGGATTATGACAGATTAAAGAACATCACTTATACGGCAGTAAGATTTTTAGACGATGTTATCGATATGAGCAGGTACCCTCTTGAAAAAATAGGTAAAATGGTTCGCGGCAACAGAAAAATAGGTCTTGGGGTCATGGGATATGCTGATCTGCTTATAATCCTTGGCATACCATACGACAGCGAGGAGGCACTTGAACTTGCCCAGAAGATAATGAGTTTTATCCAGGATGAATCCAAAAATGCATCACGGGAACTGGCAAAAGAAAAGGGAGTCTTCCCAAACTTCAAAGGGAGCGTTTACGACAGCCCCGATGGTTACGAAATCAGAAATGCAACAACTACCACTATCGCCCCTACCGGGACCCTGAGCATTATCGCTGATTGCTCGAGCGGTGTGGAACCAATATTTGCCCTGTCATTTGTTAAAAATGTCATGGATAATGACAGGCTGGTCGAAGTCAATGATTATTTTGAGGAACTTGCAAAGAAAGAAGGATTTTATAGTAAAAAATTAATGAAGAAGATAGCAGAAAAAGGCAATTTAAAAGATATCGAGGAAGTTCCTTCAAGATACAGAAGGGTATTTGTCACGGCACACGAAATATCACCGGTGTGGCATGTAAGAACCCAGGCTGCTTTTCAAAAATTCGTGGACAATGCAGTTTCGAAAACGGTCAATTTCTCAAATGATGCTACGGTCCAGGATGTGGAAAACGTATACATGCTTGCTTACAGGCTCGGTTGTAAAGGTATAACAATTTTCAGGGATAAGAGCAGGGGAACCCAGGTTCTTGAGGTAGAAGAAAAGAAAAAAGGTTTTACTGAAGTCAAAGAAGAAAATGAAGTTATTGAAGAGAATAAAGAAGAAATAAAAGATATAAAATTGAAACCCCGATCCAGACCGGAAATCACTCACGGCATGACCAAGAAATATAAAATAGGAAATTGCGGCAAGCTTTATGTAACGGTGAACTCAGATGAAAATGGCATCTGTGAAGTATTTATAAATACAGGGGAAGAGGGATGCACCGCCCTGACCGAAGCAGTGGGCAGGCTTATAAGTATCGCTATCAGGTCAGGCATAGATATAGAATCAGTAAAGAAACAGGTGATAGGAATAAGATGCATAACCTGTATTGCCGATAATGAAACCTATGTCCTTTCCTGTCCGGATGCAATGGGTAAGGCAATAGAGTTTTATATGAATGGATCCAATAAGTTTGATTTGAGTAAAACCAGTGGTCCCAGGTCCATTATGATATGTCCGGAGGATGGCTGCGGAGGTATAATGGAACCTGAAGGGGGCTGCTATGTCTGCAGGAACTGCGGTTATTCCAAATGTTCTTAGTCTGCATTCTTATCTTTTAAAATTTTTTCAAGAGATGATTTATAGATTTTATAATCGCCCTCGGAGAATAAGACCATTCGCACAAGTTCGATTTCCACATGCTCTTTTAAAAAATCGGTGATGGTTTTAAGTGCAATCACCGATGCCTCTTTTATCGGATAACCGAAAATTCCCGTGCTTATCGATGGGAAGGAAATACTCTTGATATTTTTTTGGGAAGCCAGAAGCAAACTATTCTTATAACAATTTTTTAGATCCTGGACATCGTCTGCGCTTCCGCTGTAAACGGGACCGACGGTATGTATGACATATTTTGCCTTAAGATTATGCCCGCCTGATAGTTTTGCCTCACCGGTTTCACAGCCGCCAAGTTTTTTACTTTCTTCCCATAACTCCGGGCCGGCTGCTCTATGGATGGCACCGGATACACCGCCCCCGGGGGACAGCCTCCTGTTTGCTGCATTTGCTATTGCTTCGGTTTCCTGGGTGGTAATGTCTCCAAAAATAAGTTCAATTATTGAATTTTTAATTTTATGTTTTGTTAACATATATCGATTGAACTTTGATAAATAGTTACTTTGTATGCTTTTTATTTATTTATAATAATGCTTTTCTTTAATCCCCGCATTAAGATAAAAAAAGATTATTTTTAATTTTGGTAATTATAACAAAATATCAAATAAAAGGTAGTTTAAAAGTTAATAAGATCTCAATTATAATTAAAAATTGGAGTTGATACTTTGTTGATACAAAAGCAAATTCATATAAATTTCTATAAGTTTTAAAAGAATCAGATTTATAAAGGAAATATAATTAAAGACCATGGGTTCAATCAAATAATTATCTGGTTAGTTATTCGTTTTTCCAGCAGTATTTTGTATAAATAATTAAACCTATGGAAAAGAATATAAGAGATATTATAACAGTAAGAGAGAGATTTAAAACAGAAGTAGCGTCAAATCCCGCATTACCCGTAAGGTAATATGCAATAATTGCATTTGCTGATGACATGGGCCAGAATCTTGCAAAAGTCTGCAGTACCCCGGGCAGCATGCTGTAATCAAAAAATACGCCGGAAATTGCCGAAGTAATGACAGCTATACCCACAGCTGTCATTATAGCACCCTGGACGCTCTTAATAAGCGAGCCGCAAATAAGTCCTACTCCTGCTGATGCGAGAATACCAAGAACTAAAAAGCCGATTGATTTAAACAGATCAATTGTGCTAAAAGAAAATTTAGCCCCAAGAGCCAGTCCTACTATCAATATAATGATTATGCTTATAATAGAAAAAGACAGAACTGCAAGTATTCTTCCTATTGATTCTTTCCAGGGCTGTACCGGCATTGATTTTAACTTTAAAAAAAGACCTTTATGCCTGTCTTCGGAAATTGTTGCAGCGAGACTTGTCATACCTGAAATCATAAAGGAAAAAGTAATCATAGATATTGTAATCTGGCCTTTTGCAAATCCGATATATGCTTCAGGAATGTCTTTCAGGAAGACAAATACTCCAAGAAATAACCAGAGTATGGGCCAGGCAATTACCCAAAAAAGTGCAGATTTATTCATTAAGTTATCTTTAATTCCTTTAATAAAAGTAGCGGAAATCTGATTCATTCTTTTACCTTCCTAACAGGTTTTCCGGTCAATTTAAAAAATACGTCTTCAAGCGATGGAATTATAGAACCTATCTGGACTATTTTATATCCGTTTTCTTCAACGGCTCTAACTATTTTCGGGATAACTTCTGTAGTTTCATTAGTGTAAATCTTATATCCATTATCAGTTTCCTGCAGTTTTTCTTCCTTACTAAATCCCTCGAGTATTTCTCTTATCTTATCATTTTTAATAGATGTCTCTACATTTATTATGTTTTTAAGATTGATGTTATTTTTCAGTTCTTCGGGTGTGCCCTCTGCAATAATTTTACCTTCACTCATAAGGCCGACCCTGGATGCATGTTCCGCATCAGAACCAATATGGCTGATTAGTATGATAGTTGTTGTTTTTTCTTTTATCAAATCAATAAGCCCAAAAAAATTTCTTCTGGCTGAAGGATCAAGACCAGTAGTTGGTTCATCCAAAATTAATACTTTATTTCCAGGGAAGAGAATCGTGGCAAGTTCCAGTTTTTTTCTCATGCCTCCTGAATATTTGCTTACCCTTTTATCTGCGTCTTCCGTAAGGTCAATTTTTTTAATAAGATCATTAACAACAAATGATGCTTCCTTTCTTTTATATCCGAGCATTCTTGCAAAATACATCAGGTTTTCTTTCCCGGTAAGGCTTGAATCTGAAAAATTTTCCTGGGGCAGATAACCTATGATATCTTTTACCTCAGAAGGTTTTTTACCATATATTTCTACCGTTCCACTATCCTGGATTCTTATTGAGGCAATAATTGAGGATAGTGTAGTTTTTCCTGAACCATTTGGTCCCATCAGACAATAAAATTCACTCTCTTTTATATTTAGATTCAAGCTGTCTATTACTGTTTTATTACCATATTTTTTAACAAGGTTTTTTATAATTATTGAGTCCATTATGTTTTTATCTAATAAAAATTTAATTATTTGTTGGATATATTAATATAATTATAGTTTTTTTTAAATAAAATATAAAATTTTTATCATTTTTAAATATATATTCAAATTCTTCCGGGGACATATAGCCCAGTGAAGAATGCAGTCTTTTCTTATCGTAGACCCCTTTAATAAAACAGGTAATCCCGGCTGCAACATCTGCAAATGTTTCGTATTTAAATATGTAGACTTCTTAAACTTTCAGTGTCCTGAAGAATGATTCTATCTTTGCATTATCATAAGGATTAGTCTTATATGACATGGATATTTTGATGAGGCTTTCTTTTAAAATATCCACATAATCACCGCTGCAATACCGGAGTACCTGACCTGAGTGATAAATCAAATCTTTTATATCTTTTTTTGATATTACGTTTGTGAGTGCTGTGATATTTTAAATTATTTTTAATAAATATTTAATTTTTTTTTAACAACAAGGACTTCATTATTTGATAGAATTCGTTTTCAATAGCATTGGTGAAAAGTTTTAATGAAAGGAGAAATTAGAATGATAAAAAGTAGGAGTAATCTCAGGATATTAATTAGTCTGACTATAATAGTGCTGTTTCTGGCAAGCACTATTTTATTCGGCTGTAAGGAAGAAACCGCACCTGCAGAAGAAACTGCTGTAGAGGAAGAAACTGCTGTAGAAGAAGAAACGGCTGAAGAAACAGTAGCGGAAGAGGAGGAAGCAATCGAGGAAGAACCCGAAGTAAAACAGTTTGAGGGTCAGGAACTCCTGGTTTCCGGTTCTACTACTCTGCTTCCATTTGCCGAACCTGCGGCAGCAGCCTTTATGGAAGAATATGGAGGGTCTGTAACCATAGGAGGAGGAGGTTCCGGAACAGGTATATCCGAATGCATAAACGGAATCAATGATATAGCAGATTCATCAAGACAGATTAAAGACGAAGAAATGGAACAGGCTGAGTCAATGGGGATAAACATAGTTGAAGTGCAGGTTGCTTATGATGGTATATCTGTAATACTTAGTGGAAATATAGAAGGCGTGGAAGATCTTTCAATAAGACAGCTTTCGGATATTTTCAGGGGTATCATCACAAACTGGAACGAAGTCGGAGGTCCGGATGCAGATATAATACTGGCTTCAAGAGACTCATCTTCGGGAACTTATGAATATTTCCTGGAAGCCGTAATTCAAATAGATAAAACGGAAGACACAAATGAATTTGCAACAACCGCATTGGCTCTTCAATCAAATGCCGACATTGTGAATACCGTGACCACAACTGATAATGCCATTGGATATATCGGGCTTGGTTATTTGCAGGAGGCTCTTGATAAAGGGGCTAAATCAGTAATGGTTGAAGGTATCATACCATCTGTTGAGACTGTAAAGGATGGCACTTATCCGATATCCCGTGGCCTTTATAATTATTATCGTGAAGGTGATTTAAGTGAGATGGGTATGGCCTATCTTGATTTTATTTTAAGTGATGAAGGACAGGCAATTGCCCTTGATACTGGATTTGTACCGATGAAATAAATAGCAACGACATCAAAAGATAAACGTCTTACATCCAAAAGGGGTAATAAAGGGTAAACGGCGATGGGGCTATAGATTATAATGATTCTATAGCCCCGGTATTTTTTAAGATTTAAAGCGTAAGTCAAAAAATATCTGTTATAATATTATTTTAATGAAGAAGCTGAGATTAAAATTAAAAGGCGTTAAAAATTTTCTTATCGGCAAGTTCATTTTTATAAATGGGATCATTTCCATAATCATTTTAGGATTAATACTCACTTTTTTAGTTTATAATTCAATAAGATTTTTTTCCTCATATCCCTTCTTTGATTTTATTTTTGGGACCAGATGGTCCCCTACCGTGACTGAAAAATTTGGATTCGTGCCGCTTCTTGTTGGATCTCTGGAAATTGCTTTTGGCGGTATTCTGATAGCAATACCTCTGGGTGTGGGGGTAGCGATATATATAGGGGAACTGGCACCAAGGTATATAAGGGAATTTTTTAAACCGATTATCGAGGTACTGGCAACAATCCCATCAGTGGTTATAGGTTTTATCGGTTTAAAAACGATAGTTCCGCTGATAAAAAATGTCTTTAACTTGAGTATCGGCCTTACTGCACTTGCAGGTTCTCTGGCACTGGCTTTTATGAGTCTTCCAACTATTATATCTATTTCCGAAGATGCCATAAATGCAGTGCCTGTAAGGTTCAGGCATGCTTCGATTGCTCTGGGAGCAACAAAATGGGAAACAACAACAAGAACAGTATTTCCTGCAGCATCTTCGGGTATTGTTGCGGCAGTGATGCTGGGATTAGGAAGAGTAGTGGGTGAAACAATGACCGTCCTGATGATAACAGGGAATTCTCCCCGAATCGTATTTTCCTGGCTGCAGCCGGTCAGGACCATTACCGCTACAATTGCAGCAGAGATGGGGGAAACTGTCCAGGGAGGATTGCATTACTCTGCATTGTTTGCAATAGGTCTGATACTTTTCATTATGACTTTTTTGATCAATCTGGTGGCAGATAGATATGTAGCGAAAATAAGAAATTATTAATTTCATGAATTTAAAATGAAAAGCAGATATCTAAAACAAAACATCTGGTATTCAATATTACTTCTTTTAAGCATCATAGTTATCAGCTTTGTTTTTGGCATAATAATATACCTTTTTATAAAAGGAGGACCCGCCCTTAGCTGGGAATTCATATCTCAGAAACCGAGTGCGGGAATGCGCGAAGGCGGGATACTGCCTGCTATTTTAGGGACCCTTTATCTGATAATCGGCACGGTTATAATCGCTCTGCCCGTAGGAGTGTTTTCTGCTATTTATCTAAATGAATACGCCAGAAAAAATAGACTTACAAGGATCATAAGACTCTCGATCATAAATATGTCCGGCGTCCCTTCGGTAGTATTCGGGTTATTCGGGCTGGGTTTTTTTGTCATGTTTTTAAAGTTTGGTAAATCAATTCTTTCAGGTTGTCTTACTCTGGGATTTCTTATTCTTCCAATAATCATAACCGCGTCCGAAGAGGCATTAAAAAGTGTTCCTGATACATACAGGAATGCTTCATTTGCACTCGGAGCCAACAAATGGCAGACTGTCGTAAGGGTAGTATTACCGCAGGCACTTCCCGGTATAATCACCGGTTCAGTCATCGGTATCGGCAGGGCAGCTGGAGAGACAGCGCCTATAATCTTTACGGTAGTTGCATTTTCACAACCGAATCTTCCAAATTCGATTTTCAGTCAGGTAATGGCTCTTCCATATCACCTGTATGTACTGGCAACACAACTTCCCAATGCACCGGAGGACAAACAATGGGGGACCGCTCTTGTACTGTTAATAATAGTTTTGTTTTTTACCGTAATAGGAGCGGCTATAAGAGCAAGAGCAAGAATGAGAAGAAGAGAATAATAGAAAAATAAAGAAGCAGGCATTTTGCTAAACTGCATTGATTTTTCTTCTTTTATAAATTATCTCATTTACAAAGTTAATGATCAGAACCGGCACAATGGAACAGGTTATGATAAACAGCCAGTGATATATGTTCAGACTGGCCGTCTGGAACACACCCTGCAGCCAGGGAACATAGATTATTGCAATCTGCATCATTACCGATGTGATTATTGCGAAATTTAAGTATTTATTTCCCAGAATATGTTTTCTGAATATTCCCTTATTTTCAAACCGGAAATTGAATGTATGAAGCAACTGCGTTATGACCAGGGTAGTAAAAACAGAGGTTTGAAAAATTTCCCGATCATGAAGAAGGTGGTGAGTATTAAAAAGCAAAGGGCCGGTAAAATATATAAAAAGTGCCCCCATGGTCAGGATTATACCCTGCCAGAGGATCGTTACAAGTCCTCTCCTGCTCAAAATCTGTTCCTTTTTTTTGGTAGCCTTTCTATCCATAATATTTTTTTCGGGGGGATCTATTCCCAGTGCCATAGCCGGAAGTCCATCGGTTATCAGATTCATCCACAGGATCTGGACCGGCAGCAGCGGTATGTAAAGGAGTTCTCTTTCTCCGGTAATAATATATAGAATGTAATCACCCACAACTATTGCAATAAACATAAGAAGAACTTCCGATATATTGCATGACAGCAGAAATAATATGAATTTTTTAAGATTATCGTATATTATCCTGCCTTCTTTTATGGCCTTTACTATAGTCGCGAAATTATCATCGGTTAAAATCATATCACTTGATTCTTTACTGACATCGGTTCCAACGATACCCATCGCTACACCAATATCCGCTTTTTTAAGCGACGGAGCATCATTGATCCCATCACCTGTCATTGCTACGATATGTTGATTTTTCTTCAGGGCTTCTACAATTCTTACCTTATTGGAAGGGGAGACCCTTGCAAAGATCCGTATACCTTCTATTTGTTCTTCAAGTTCTTTTTCTGTCATCGAATCAAGTTCCATGCCGTCGATAATCTTATCTGACGGGCCAAGTATTCCCAGTTCTTCTCCAATGGCTCTGGCAGTTATCTTATGATCCCCGGTTACTATGATAATTTTGATATTGGCTTTCTTGCATTTTTTAATGGCATCATATACTTCCGGCCGCGGCGGATCCATCATTCCGACTATACCCAGATATACAAGGTCCTTTTCTGCCTCATTTATTTTTTTCTCATCCGGCAGGCTGTCCAGATATTTAAACGCGAAAGCAAGATTTCTCATCGCTTTTTCGGCAAGTGCA
>Ga0265297_10012490_pt1 | contig 10187 bp, 11 predicted proteins | sample Munlanlwell13791_FD_192502 | JGI IMG/M metagenome (GOLD analysis project Ga0265297, IMG submission 192502) | Leachate microbial communities from a municipal landfill in Southern Ontario, Canada - Leachate well 137-91 | ecosystem: Engineered > Solid waste > Landfill > Unclassified | place...
CAGCCGTCCCACCGCATTCGCTACTCCCTTCACGTGCTGGAACACCTGGGATATATCCAGGCATCCCCTGATGGGGCGGTAGTGACCGCACGGACGGTCGGGTTGTTTGGTCACCTGAATGACGATCTGGACGAACTCATACAGATGCTTGAGTCGATGAAACGGGATGCATAATCCATCATCCCGTTCAGGGGCCCCGGATATTCATGGGGTCATCCCATAGTTACCTTTAAAAGTAGTCAGAAAGAATCTATTAGGACGCATTGAGTGTGCCTCCCTAACTCAGTTGGTAGAGTGTCGGACTGTTAATCCGAATGTCACAGGTTCGAGCCCTGTGGGGGGCGTTTAGGGGCCCGTAGCTCAGTCCGGTTAGAGCGCCCGGCTCATAACCGGGCGGTCATGGGTTCGAATCCCTTCGGGCCCATTTCACTATTTTTTTGATCTCTCCAGCAGTTCCAGATTTTTTTAACAACCTTTGTATCCCGGGACATGCATAAAACGCAAGCATGCAGTGTCCTGTGTGCGGTAAGGATTGTGTCTCGTCTGCACAGGAGATCCTGGCCCGCCTTCCGGATTTTTTTTTACCCTGTGAAGACTGCCGCATGCAGATCCTTGATAAACGCCTGCCCCCTACGGCAGGTGAACCTGCCCCGCCATGCTCCTGCGGAAAACGGTTCATTGATGCAGTGTTCGCTCATATATGGGAGATCATGGTGGAGGAATGCGACCTGCACGAGACCGATCCGTTGATCGCAGCAGGCTCGCCACTCATCCATCCCGGGTGTGCGATGGACCGGCCCCCATTCCTCCCGAAAAAATCCTTGGTCCTCCATTCAATGCGGGTGACAAAGCAATCCGCGGAACGTATCATAAAGGAAGTTCCTGAAGTACGCGGGGTGGTCAGGGCCGGTAACGATGTTCCGGGGATCTCTTCGGTGAATCTGGACGCAGAACCCCATGTTCATGAGATTCTTGCAGGATGCGATGTCCGGGCGGATGTCATACCTGTTGGTAGCGGCGCGGTGGTGCTTTACAAACAGCAGTCGCGAACCCATATTGAGTTTCCCCGGCCGGGCTATCCAAAGATACGGTCCGTTGAACGGTATGTGGGATGTCCCCCGGTATCCTGTTTTGTCGATGCTTGTTCCGGTGTCGGCACTCTTGGTATCGCGGCCGCCCATCTTGGCGTCCCCCATATCGTCATGAACGATGCATGGTATGCCTCGGCTTTCTGGTCAGCATTCAACTTAGTGGTAAATCGCGATCACCTCAACATCGGGCGGGTAACGATCTACCGGCAGCTTCAGGATATGGCCCGGGATCCTGTGCGGAGAATGCCCGAAAAGATCGCAGAGACTGATGGTGCGCAGATTATCGAGGTATATCAGGGAGATTTCCATGAACTCCCCCCGGTAATGGGACTGGACACTCCTCCGCTGACTGCGTTTGATGTCTTTCAGAAAACGGATCACGCTGCGATTGAACGAATAGAAAAATACTGGAAGGATCGTGTCGGTGGCCAGGTTTTTATACCGTAAATCTCACGTTCAAGAATTTCAGATACCTTTCTGTATGGGGTAACAAGCCTTTATTGACCGGCATACAAAAGTATATGGGGACTAGCCCGGGTGGCTCGGCGTCACTTGTAACCCGAAACCGTCGGTACGCGGGGGGCGAAGTTTGACTGAGGCTGCAACGGCTTTCGGGATCCTGTGCGTTCTGACGTTGAAACCTCGTCCCATGAGGTCGATGGACAGAAATCAAAATTCCGGAGGGAATGGCGATCTGTTGCTGCGGGAACCGGTTCAGGCCCGGAAGGGAGCAGACTTACCGCAGACATCCGGCGCCCATGGGGTAACGGGGCGGAGGACGAGTGCTTTGGTGAATGAAGAAACGTACAGTCGACCGATAACACGTCCCCATTCTTACGATTATCATGGCTAAAGTGACCATCATCGGTGCAACGGGCAATGTTGGCATGTTCGCCACCCACGCGATCTCGGCCATTCCGCACGTAAGCGAGATCCTTCTCTATGGAAGGAAAGGTCGGGAATCTCTTCTGCAGGGTATTACCCAGGACCTCGGCGACTCGTTTGCTGCGCGGGGTACGGATATCCGGGTCAACTGGACGACTGATCTGAACGATGCCGCAGGCTCTGATATTGTCATCATTATTGCAGGTGTGCCGCGCAAAGCGGGACAGGACCGGCTCGATCTCGCGCTTGAAAACGCACATATTGTTGCCCCGATCGCCGAAACGATTGGCAGGGTAGCGCCAGATACCAAGATCCTGGTTGTCACGAACCCGGTCGATGTCATGACCAGTGTTGCCCTGAAATACTCGAAGCTGAAACCAAGCCAGGTCTTCGGTCTCGGGACGCACCTGGATTCGATGCGGCTCAAATCCTTAGTCGCCACCTACTTCCATGTCCATGTCAGCGAGGTACATACCCGTATCATCGGGGAACATGGCGATAGTCTCGTACCGCTCTGGTCTGCGACCTCTATTGGAGGTATCAGGATCTCGAACCTGCCGGAATTTGCGCACTTACCGGTTGAAGAGTTCATCACGTCGGTGAAGTGCAGCGGCCAGCAGATTATCCAGAACAAAGGCTCTACCGTGTACGGACCCGGAGAAGCGATTGCATCCCTTGTACGTACGGTGCTATCTGATGAAAATCGCATCCTGACCGTCTCCACGTATATTCATAAGGAAGTGCACAGTATCGGAAATGTCTGTATCGGGGTGCCAGCCCGCATCAATCGCGATGGAGTCTTCCCGATTACGATCCGGCTTGATGAGCCGGAAGTGATCGCATTCCGCGAATCTGTGGAAAAGATCCGTGCCAGTACTGATGTTGTACTCAAGGCGCTGGAAGCAGAAAGGCAGTAAAACCGGATCCGTAATTAGAAAATCAGAAAAAAGAAACCACCTGACCGGTTTTAAGTCAGGGTCACTTCTAAGATCTCTGCCCGTTCGACACCGGGTATTGCACCGATCGTCTTTTCGAGCATATCTGTCTCGCCACCGGCATCATTCACCACGGCGATAAACTTGATTGACTTGAGCCCAAAGCCGATGGGCTCTTCTTTAACGTCCTGAATGCCCGGCAGTTTCTCCTTAAGCGCCGTCTTGAGCTGCTCAAGGTCAACCTCTGGTGATTCGGGCATGACCCGCATAATGACTGCGACACTGCCCATGTTTTACGGTCCCCCGAATCCGCATTTTGGGCAGGTATAGGGGATACTCTGCTCACGGCACCGGTAGCACCGGCTGATCTCAACACCGCACGCGGGGCAACCGAACTCCGTCGATCCCTCATCTGCAAGCGGAGCGTTGCAGGATGTACATTTCTTATCTGTCATGTCTGGCTCCTCCAAGGATTCCTATAGTATCTCTTTTGGAACCTTTAAAATATAGTACTGATGCGGGTCCCAATAACCTCTTCCCCTTTGAGAAACCGGGCAACTGTCTCCGGGTGCGAGCCATTGATGATCCAGGTATCCACCCGGTGTTCAAGAACGAAGGGGATCAGGAACGGATCGGTCACATCCGTTTTCAGCGGGGTGGTGATCTCTGCCACAAGAACCTCGTTCTGTTGTATTCCGTCCACTGATTTGAGGAGAAGGAGTTCCCCGTGGAGGGTGGCAGCCACCCACGCCGCAATGGTATCCGAGGTCACATCCCATGAATGGGGCAGGGGATCGTACTTGCGCATACAGGTGGAAGGGAGCAGGATGCAGGTGACGTCAGGAATTACAAGGGATTCGGTCACCGGCAAACCGAACGAGGCAACGAACCTGCCGTAAGTGTCCATGGCTTCGATGGCCTTCCAGTGGGATATCTCATCATCAAGCCCGGCCTCCTTGACCGCATCTGCAAACACCCCTCCCCCCGGCACAATCAGGAGCGGGCGTGGCGAGGAACGGAGGATGAGGGCCAGAGCAGGCACGTGGGCATGCAGGCTTCCCCCCAGTTTGACAACAAGGGGGGTGACAATCGATCCAGTCTGTCGGTGGGAATACATCACTATCACGTTTTGATAATATTTGCCATAATATATACAGTTTAACCGGCAACCCGGTATACATGCGCCGGTATCTCGGTCTCCTCCTCTTTCTGATCTGTATGGCTGGCTTTGCAGGGGCAACTACGACAATCAGTATTACTGAGTTCTGCCCGGATCCTTATCTGCATGACGATACCGATGAATACCTCGTAATCTCCGGCCACGGTTCGCTGGATGGAATTACCGTCTCTGACGGGAAGAGCGGGTTCCGGTTTCCGTCGGGCACCCAGATATCCGGAACCCTTACCATTGCGCGGAACGGTTTGGCATACTCCCAGAGCCGCGGGACACTTCCGGATTTTGAATGGCAGGATTCGAGCCCGGCCGTTACGGATGTTATCAGTAGCAAGGTTCTCCGCATGGCAAACACGAATGACTCACTGATGCTCTATTCCGACGGGCAACTCCTGCAGAAGGTCTCATGGCCCGGGGATGTCCGTCCGCGCGAGGGGCAGGTGCATTTCCTTGAAGACGGTGTGTGGGATCCCCGTCCGCTTATGCTCGGGCAATCGCGCTTCTCTCCCGCGGAGTTCCGGAATGTGACGGTGACGGCATTTGTCTCTCCGGACTGTTCGGATGCGGTATTTGATTCCCTTATCTCCCGTGCCGCCCGGGACATCCGACTGAACGTATACGAGTTCTCCAGTCCCGCCATGGCAGAATCCCTTGCAGAAGCACGGGCGCGAGGGGTGGATGTGCGCATGCTTATTGAGGGTGGGCCGGTCGGGGGAATCGGTAGTGAAGAGAAGGCGGCCCTTTGGAACGTCAACCAGAGTGGTATTCCGGTCTATGCTATGATGTCCTTGCAGGATGCGCATGCGCCCTACCGGTACGATCATGCCAAATACGTTGTTGTGGATGGCAGTTCTGTTCTCATCGCGAGTGAAAATTTCAAATACAGCGGTTTTGCTCCTGCTGGAACGACCGGTAACCGCGGGTGGGGTGTTGTCATGACAGACCCCGGTGTGGCCTCTTATTATTCAGTGGTATTTGACACGGATATGCAGAGCCCGTCTGTAGTGCCTTATACCGGTTCACCGGGTGATGGCGAGCCGGTGCCAGCTGAGAAACATACCTCGGAATTCACGCCCCGGGAGTTCAGTGGTGCGACCGTTTACCCGGTCCTGGCGCCAGATACAAGCCACCAGATCACCGAACTGATCGATTCGGCGCAGCAGAGTATCGATATTGAGGAGGCGTCCATCACCAACGAGACCCGGCTGGTGCTGAATCCGTATCTCTCATCAGCGATCAATGCCTCCCGGCGGGGAGTCCATGTGCGGGTCCTCTTAGATTCCTACTGGTATAACGTGGACGGGAAGGCTGACAATGACGAGATGGCGGCTCTCATCAACCGCATTGCCTCTGCTGAGCACCTCCCGCTGGAGGCGCGGTGCGCACAACTGCAGGAAAACCAGATCGAGAAGATCCATAACAAAGGAATGATCGTGGATGGGAACCGGGTGCTGGTCAGTAGTATCAACTGGAACAGTAACTCCCCGAACTTCAACCGTGAAGCGGGTGTCATTATCGATCATCCCGGTGTTGCTGCGTATTTTTCCCGGGTGTTTGAAGACGACTGGAGTCCTGCTGTCAAATCTCCGGGTATGCCGATGGATAACCTGAAGATTGCTCTTGCCGGGGTTGTTGTTCTGATCCTGCTGGCGCTCTGGTATTACCGCAGACGAAGATAATGCCGGCTGGCTGTCAGACAATGGAAAACCGGAAAACGCTTAAAGAAAAGAGTCGGGTTTTAGTGTCTCTTTAATGCGCACTGGCATACGTCGCAGAGGTTGAGATCACTCTCTCCGGTTACTATTGCCAATGCCCATCGGTCAATCATGAGGTCCAATTCGGTAGAGATCTCTACTTCTCCTGCGCCCCGCTTCCTGCTCAGGTACTGGGATACTGCAGCGCGGGTAACCCCGAGGTGCTTGGCAGCAGCGCTCTGGCTCATTCCCTGTTTAAGTACCAGTCGTGAGACCATCTCTGCCCGCATCGGCGGCAGGAGGTTCCTGACCATGGTATCGCAGTGCATCAGGGTGCAGCAGTGTTTCGTCATACGAGTGCCGGTTCAGCCTTAATGGCGGGCGTTGTCCTGTTCTGGTAGATGATCTGTCGGGCATCGCGGAAGTTAAACTTCTCGATGATGAGCCCGCGCTCTTTGAGTTTTTTCAATGCATAGCGCACGGTTCGGGGTGCAAGATGGCTTTTCTGGACAAGATCCTTGTGGGTCATTGCCCCTCCTGCATCCAGTATCTGCTTCACCGTCATTGATGAGGGTGGTAGTGTTGTGGGATACATGATGATAATGTTAACACTGTTAACATATCAACCTGTCGATCATTTATAGGTTCATTATTATACAATCTGGTATGCTTCTGCGACAGGAACGCATGGCCCTGATCATGCTGATCAGTGTTGCTGTTGTCGTGGTTTCTGCCCATGCGGTACTGACGCTGATGGGAAAACCCGCCTTTGCGCATCCCTTCACGAATCAGTCCACTGAAGGGGAACTGGTCATGATCGGAGGAACAGTTGAACGGGCAACCGTTCTGGAGAACGGGGGACATCTCACGCTCCTTGTCCGTAACACCACTCTCTTTATCCCGGCAACGTCAACGGGGAATCTTATTGTCCACAAGGGCGATTCGGTGGTTGCCTACGGGATCGTCCAAACTTACCGGGGAAAGAAGGAGATTGTCATCAGCGCTCCGGAAGATATACGGATCACGACCATTCCCTGATACGTACTGAAATGGTTTTTTTACAGGTCGGGGTTGGCATCTCGCACCTACTGGGTGCTCCTGAATGATGCGAGCGCTTTTTGTGCCGCGGCCCGGACACCCTCATCGGGATCGTTCAGGGCCTCGGTCAGGCCGGGAACGGCCCGGGGGTCTCCAATGGAACCCAGGGCCCATGCAGCATCTTTCCGGACTCGGGGTTTCTTGTCTTTTAAGAGAACCAGCAGCCGGTCAACCGCCCGGGGATCTTTGAGTCTCCCGAGGCCCCATGCAGCACCGGTTCTCAGCCATTTATCATCCGACGTTGTTGCATCAAGGAGTGGGACGAGCGCTCGGAGATCCCCGATCTTCCCGAGTGATTTCGCAGCTAGCCACTGGACATCCACGTACGGGTCTTTCAGCGCCTCAATGAGCGGCAGGACCGCTTCGGGATCCCGCTGTGCACCCAGCTTCTCTGCGGCCTGCCAGCGGAAGTTGAGGTTGGGATCTTTTAAAAGGGTGATAAGACCACGGACACGTTGCTTATGCTGCTCAGCGATCTTTGCTGTATTGACCGGTACATCTTCATGCGTTATGTCCGGTTTTGTATTCTGCAGATCCGCATCCGTCATACCTGATCCCCACAGCCTCCCATTGGGGATAACCAATGATTAACTTTTTTATGGATCTTCTGTTCAGGAATGTATGGGATAAAAACGGGTTTTACGATACAGGTTTTTTTAAAAATGTTAATCTGAACCCTGCCCGCATGGCAGGATCTCAAGACTTACAGAAAAGTTCCTTACCGTGTGGGTGAGGGCACCCATACTGATCACATCAACCCCGCAGGCTGCATATTCACCGAGCGTGGTCTCATCGATCCCTCCCGAGATCTCGATGGTAACCCGGTCGCGAAGGCCGTTCTTAGAGAGAACTTCAAGTGTCTCCCGTACCTGTGAGGGGGTCATATTGTCGAGCATGATGATGTCTGCACCACCGGTTGCGGCTTTCAGGGCATCCGTTGCGGATTCGACCTCGATCTCGATCTTCCGGTATGCCGAATATGCCCGTGCTGCCCGCAGGGCTTCTTCAAGCGGCACCAGTGCCAGATGGTTGTCCTTGATCAGGATGCCGTCGCTCAGTGTCGTACGGTGAGGATCGCCGCCACCGATCTGTACCGCTCTCTTGTCGAAGCGGCGGAACCCGGGGCAGGTCTTGCGGGTGCCCGCAACCCGGCAGGATGGGTTCTTTACCCTTACAATCGCTGCCATACGGCTTGTCTGGGTGGCAATCCCGCTCATTCTTCCAAGAATGTTGAGAGCAGTCCGTTCGACAAGGAGAATTTTCTTTGCCTCCCCGGAGACCGAGAGGATGATATCCCCCTGTTTTACGGGGGCACCGTCATTCATCCGGGATGAGACGGTCACCCCAAAATGGGTGAAGAGCAGGGTTGCCTCGGCCATGCCGGCAAGAATCCCCTTCTGTTCGGCACGGATGACTGCGGAACACCGTACCTCGGGAATCACCGCATCGGATGTCACATCCCCGGACGGCGCATCCTCCCTGATGAACTGCAACAGTTCGTCAAGTTCGGTCATAAACGATCTCTCCAGAAATTCCTGTTATGTCCCGACAATGATAGGGTCTTCAATCCGTTCAAGGAGCGAGAGAACTGAGAGGGCGGCCAGGTAGCTGGTGGCGGGGTTGTCGGGGCTGGGCACATTGGTGACCCGGATATAGGTCTCGCCAAAATCACCTCCGATGAAGAGTTCGTGCACGTTCTGGGTCACGGCCGGGTCAACCACCAGCTCGACATCCGTATCCATTCCTGCGGCAAGGCTCATCGCAACCGAGACATTCACGTTTTTCGGGTAGGCCTTAATGCACTCATTGGCCTTGCCGGAGAAGATCAGCTTCGGTTCCGTTGCATCGATACCGAGTGCAGCCGGGCTCTTGGTGGTGCGGAGGAGCAGTTTGCTGATAGTGGAGATCCGACCTACCTTGAGGTTGTCAAGACCGAAGATCGCGCCGCTCGGGATATAGATCTTCACATGTTTCTTGCGTGCGATCACTCGGAGCTCGTCCCGGAACTGAGTGTCCGTCAGGGCACCCACGCTCATAATGATCATATCCCGGTGGTGACTGAGGACTTCCGGGGCGAATTTTTTTGCCGCGCTGACCGATGCTGCTTCGAGAATGATATCGCAGTCTGACTCGATGAAGGTGGCAAAATCGCGGTATGGGGTTGCACCGGAGACCGCTGCAATCTCACAGGCCCGTTCATAGACCTGGTCAAAGACCGCCGAGATCGTAAACCTGCCGGCATGGCGGGCGATGATATGCCCGATGTTGCCACACCCCAGCAGCCCGATTCTCATCATGGTAAACAGATTATGGGTGTAATCGGTTAAGGGTTGTGTTCAGGAATACAATATAACGGTACAATGGCATAATAAAGCAGAAGATCGCATGAACCGGCATCCCTGTGACTCCTCGGCCCGCCCCGCTGGAAGTATACAAAAAAGCGATGTACCCACGGCACTCTGCAACCGGCAGGTGTTCATTGAAACCTATGGGTGCCGGTACAACTTCGGGGATACCGCAAAACTCACGGAGGTTCTTCGGTATCACGGGTGTACTTTTGTGGATGCACCGGAAGATGCGGATGCGGTCATTGTCAATACCTGCACGGTGGTCGGCTCCACGGAGCGGCGGATGCTCCGGCGGCTTTCTGCATTGAGCGACAAGCCCCTGTTTGTTACCGGCTGTATGCCCAAGGTCCAGAAAGAGGTGATCCTCGCGGTTTGTAAACCCGTCGTCATCTCCCCGGAGAACATTCAGGACTGGTACCGTGATGTCGGGACGGTGACCCCGGAGAATGTGGGGATCGTGCAGATTGCACAAGGGTGTAACGGCACCTGCACCTACTGTCTCACCCGTTTCGCCCGCGGGCCGCTGAAGAGTTTTCCTCCTGACGAGATCCTGCGACAGGTACGGGCGTTTGCCGATGGCGGGACTGCCGAGATCCAGCTGACAGCGCAGGATGTCAGTTCGTATGGTGGGGATACTGGGCAGTCGCTTGCGGACCTGCTGGAAGATATCGACAAGATTCCCGGCCGGTACCGGGTCCGTGTCGGTATGATGAACCCGGCAACGGTCATGTGCGATCTCGACCGTATCATCGATGCATTCTCGTCAGACCGTATCTTCCGGTTCATCCATCTCCCGGTCCAGTCGGGATCGGACCGGGTTCTTTCACTGATGGGGCGGCGATACACGGTGCAGGATTTTTGTCGGATTGTTGAAGCATTCCGGGACCGGTACCCGGATATCACGATTGCAACGGACCTGATCGTGGGATTCTGCGGTGAGACCGACGAGGATTTCTCGGCAT
>Ga0265297_10012491_pt1 | contig 10187 bp, 9 predicted proteins | sample Munlanlwell13791_FD_192502 | JGI IMG/M metagenome (GOLD analysis project Ga0265297, IMG submission 192502) | Leachate microbial communities from a municipal landfill in Southern Ontario, Canada - Leachate well 137-91 | ecosystem: Engineered > Solid waste > Landfill > Unclassified | place...
GAACGCGTAAAGCAGGATGGAATCCGCGGTCTCCGGGCCGATACCGTTCACGCGTAATAATTCCCTGCGCAGCTTCCCGGCCTCCTGCCGCCCCATGCGCGCAAGGTCTCCTGCGTAGACATTGAACAAAAATTCCAGGAATGCCTTAAGCCGCCGGGCCTTCAGGTTATAATACCCTGCCGGCCTGATCAGCGCTGCGAGCCTGCGCGAGGGGAGCCGCCGAAGCGCACCGGGATCCAGCAGGCGTTCTTTTTTTAAACGCCGGATCGCCTGCTCGACGTTGCGCCAGCTGGTATTCTGCGTCAGTATCGCTCCGACAATGACTTCAAAAGGCGTTTCAGCCGGCCACCAGTGCTGCGGCCCAAAACAGGCGAAAAGCCTGCGGTAGATCCCGTAGGGACCCCTGCCCATCAGTCTTTCAGCTCCAGGGGGTTGTAATTGTAATAGGCAAAGATCGTATAGGTCGTCCCCGAGACAGAACCCGTTGAGTTCCCCCGGGGGGTCATCCACCCGTGTCCGGTATCGGCAAGCTCCTGGGTAGCATACGGAAGGCAGCTCTCCCCCTGCCCCGACGGCGAAGGGCTGGAAATGATCATATTGCTGAGGTTCGCGAGGTATTCGTCGGCCTTGACCAGATACGCCCGGGATTTTGCGATCATCCCTTTTTTATGGTAAAAATCAGCCATGATCTTAAACGAGATCACCATCTGGGCGGTCCATTCGGAAGAGACAATGCCTCCGCGCGCCACGTGCACCTGCGGCGCAAAATCAAACCCCTTGATCTTGATCGGCTGACTCTCCTCGGGCCTGAGGTATTCCACCTCGACCGAGCAGTGCTCTTCGGCAAATTCCATGATCCTGTCCGGATTCATGCCCAGTTCTTCGAGCTTCGCCGGACCGATCGCCGCGATGGACCAGGCATAGGTATCGGTGGCAATGGTAGAGTCTCCTTTCCCGCGTTTGATGGGAAGGTCTGCCTTGCCGTAGGTATGCTTGACCAGCCAGTTTAAAACGCGGTCGCGCGCCTGCGCATACGCGTCGTTTCGCGTGGTCTTATGCAGCATGTCGTAAAACGCGTAGGCATCGAGGTTGTGCTCCGTCGCATACCATTGGACTTCCGGACCTCCGCGTATGCCTCCGTCGGGGTCCTGGGCCTGCAACTGCATAATATCCTGCGCGATCTCTTCCGCCAGCTTAAGGTAGGCGGGGTCCCCGGTCCTTTTGACATACTGGACGATGGCGATCCCCAGCCAGATATTGGGGCCGCTGTGCACGATGAATTCCGCGGGCGTGCCGTCGTCGGCGTAATAGGCGTTGAAAAAAAGCTTGCTCTGGCGTTTGGCCTTCTTATCAAAGAACTCGAGCATCTTCTTTGCCCGCTCAAAATCGGAGAAATTGACATATGCCTGCAAGGCCAGGGATTCATCGTAGGTAAAGGCCCAGTTATCGATATCGCTGTCCCCTTCAAAGCTCATCACCAGGCCTGTGCGGGGGTTCTGATGGATCGTGAGCCACTGATACATCTTGTCGAGGTTTGCCCGCTCAAGACTGGCCTTACGCTTATCGAGGTTGAGCAATTCCTCGGTAACGGTGTTCTCTTTGTGTTGCAGCGAGATCAACGCTTCCTGGGCGGAGGTCTTTTCCTTGCTCAGCGTGTCGATCAGCGCGTTGAGCTCGGCGACCCGGCGCATGGTGTTGGCCTCTTCGAGCTTCGTCTGCTCGCTCAGCTTTGCCTTATCCTCTTCAACCGTGCGTATGCGCGCCTTGAGCGCTTCGATCCTGACCTGCAGGTCGTCCCGGTCCTTATTGATCTCTTTTATCTTCTGCTTGGCAACGCTGGATTCCTGCAGGATCTTGACCAGTTGCGAGACAAGCGCCTTGTTGCCCTTGACAAGCTTTACGTTTATGTAGCTGTCGACGGCAAAGGCAGCGCCCAGGGCAATGATCACGCCCAGCACCAGGGGCACAAAAAGCCTTTTTGCCCTGGCGTAACGGATGATCTGGAGGCTCCCCTCGGCAGAGATATTTTCGTAACGCAGCCCGATAAAATATTTTCCGGGCTGCTCCGCCGATGCCTGAACCCAGGCAATCTGGGCCACGGCGGCGATGGGGGCGCGGGAGAAAGGCATCTCGATCCCCAGGGATATGCGCACCTGCCGGTTTTTGATCAACAGCGCAAATGCCTGGTCAAGGTTGTTAATCGCCAGGCAAATCCCCCCCTTGCTGATATTATTGGTAAAACCCTGCAGCCATGCGGAGACCGCTTCCTTGGTGTCGGGGTTCAGCAGTTGGAACTGCACCGGAAAGACCGAATCAAGCCGTATGTATTGCCTGCGTTCCTGTTCCAGGGGGTCATTCGTAGCCATGGGCTCCTCGTCTTTTATTGCGGGCTCCGCTCAAAGATTATCCTCTGCTTAAGCCTGGTAGCCAGCGATTCAAAACGTGCCTTGAATTCGGGGTATTCATCCTGGGTAATAAAGCTTTTCTTCAGGGCGATCTTCTGTAAAACACGGATACTATCTTTGTTCTTTTCGTAGGTTACCCGCAATGAGAACCAGGGGTTCTCCTCCTGGACATCCTCGGGTATATAGCGCACGGCAAACCCGCGCGGGGTCTGGACTTCAAAAACGGTCTCCTTGGTGTCCAGGAGCGCCAGGTCCAACGGGTAACGGCGCGTATCTTTTGCCACGAGGGACGAATCAAAGCTTACCAGCTGCGGCATAATGCGTAAGTTACCGGCGCGCGTTAAGTACTCCGGCCCCGAGAAGGCGTAATGCAGGATGACCGGCTGGTCAAGGTCACCCTGCTTTTCGGCCGAAAAGCTTTCCAGGCGCGCGCCGATGGAAATATCCTGTATTTTTTCTTTCAGCGCCTGCTCGATCAATTCCGGGGGGGTATAGAGCAGCCAATAACGCTGCGCCTGCTCGTACATCCCTTTGGTGATAACGGCCTTTTTGCCGGCGATACTTTCGTCTTCGTTGATACGTATGGAAAGCTCCTGGCGCACGAGGTTGTGTTCCGCCGCAAAGGTAGGGGTGCGCTGTATGCGAAAGCCGTCCTCCCGGAAAACAAGGACAGCCCTGTCCTGGTCGTCCACGGGCAGGTCGCCGAATGGGCAGGTCTCGGCAGTCGGGTCAAGAAATACCGTCTTTGGGCCGATCTCAACAACGGCGATGCAATGGTTAAAGAGCGCCGAAGGAAAATCCTCCTGCAGATTGTAATACGACCGCGTGGAGATAAGCACCGGCCAGGCATTCAATCCCGCCTCCCGAAGCATCGCGACCAAAAGTATTGCCTGATCTTTACAATCGCCGTATTTATTCCTGAAAATATCCTCGGCGCGGTGGGGCTCATACCCTGCCTGGCCGTACTCCACCGCCACGTAGCGGATCTTCTGTGCGCAGAAATTGTAGATCGCCCGCGCCTTTTCTTCCGGCGCCATCCGCGCGCCGGTAAGCTCACCTACCTTGGCCTTGATGGAAGGGTCCGCGGCGATCTTATCCCGGGCGAGTGCCCACCACCACCGGTAAACCTGCTGCCAATCCGTAAACGTCGAGGCCAGGATCGTGGGATTGATCTCCACATCCGCAGGCATGTTGGATTCCGGGATGATCTGCGGAATGCCGGAAAACTCCCAGCGGTATGTGATCCGCTTCTCGTCCCTGCTGATCGACGGTTCCAACGCCTGGGCCGATGTATTGTAACGTGCGTTGATCGTCTTCAACGAAAGCGGGCGGTCCTTCGGAACGCTTACCAGGAACTTCGCGCGCAGGATGGGCTCGGAGCTTTCCAGGGGATAGCTTAAGACCGTATCTTTCTCGTTGATCAACTTATTGCGGCGCACCCGCACTTTATATTCGACGATCGCCCCCTCGCTTATTTCGGGGAAAGAAATGATATAGACGCGGACATTGCTGTAAAGGGGGAAATTAAGGTACTTGGAGACATCCCGGATGTGGCGGCTGCCGACATCCACGATGATCCCGTCGGGGCGGATGGTGCGGGCATATTCCAGGTCTACCCGTTCATAGGTGGAATCGTATTCAAGGTGGCTTTCGGAGAAATCCTCCTTCCCCCGTTCGTTGAGAATCTTGATGATATAGTGGAGGGTCGCAACCTGCGTATTGTCGGCGCCGACCTCGATGGATTCTTCGCAGGATAATATCAAGGCCCCTGCCTGGGGGTATTCCTCCTGGCCGGGTGCGCGCGCGATCAACCCGGCGGTCTCCGGGTTTGCCTGGCTTATCCCGACGCTTGCGCCGGTATCCCTGCCGATGACCCTGATGCGCTCTTGCGCCCGGGCAAAGAACCCGCCCTGCTTTTTGATCGCGCGGTATGCGCCGAGCGCCTGGTCAAAAAGGTGCAGCTTCTCGCAGGTCAAACCGTAATAATACAAGCACTCGTCCTCCCGGCATGCGCCCTGATCAAAGATCGCCAGCGCTTCCTGAAAATTCCCGGCCTTAAAATGCGACAATGCCAGGAACTTGGGGGCGCGTTCGTCTGCGGTCCGGGCGAACGCATCAACCGCGGCTTCAAAATCTCCTCCCTGATAATAGAGCCTGCCGAGCTCAAAATACAGGATGTCCGACCCGCCGTTTTTGGCGATAAACCCGGTATATGCCTCCACCGCGGCGTCATACGATTCCCGTGAACGCGCGGCTTCCCTGCGCGCGCGCTCAAGGGCAGGCTCCTGGTCTATGCAGCCGCTCAGGGATAAAACCAGGCACGCCGCGACTGTAAGGAAGGTTATTTTTTTAACGGTAGCGGTAATACGCATTGCATGCTCCTTCAGACGATACCATGCACGGCCCCAGGGGGCGGGAAGGCGAACATTTTTTTCTAAAAAGGGGGCACTCAACCGGGGATATCTGCGCCGCCAATACCTCCTGGCAACGGCAGGAAACATCCCTCCCGCCCTTACGGGCAGGTGTCATGGCGGGGACCGGAATCGCCTGCTCCGCATCAAACCCCCGCAGCCGTTTCTTGAGCGTAAGGCCGCTTGCTTCGATCACACCCAGGCCGCGCCAATCCGCCCGGCACACCTCAAAGACATCGGCAATGATACGTTGGGCCCGGCGGTTCCCGCAGGGCTTAACCAGGCGCCGATACTGATTGACTACCCCGGGTGTGCGGTCATTATGCTGCCTGATGAGGCTTAAGACCCCCTGAAGCATATCATGCGGTTCAAATCCCGCGATACAACAGCCTATTGTATAACTTTTTGCGATAAAATCATAGGGTTTTATACCGATGATGCTGGAGACGTGGCCCGGACAGAGAAACCCCTGGATTTCAGGGCCCCTGCCGCGGGTAAGCAGATGCCGCATGGCAGGCGGGATGAGCTTCAGAGACGAAAAGAAAAATAAATTCCTCACCCTGGTCCGAAAGGCCGCGCGCACGGTCAAGGCTATGGTCGGCGCGGTTGTCTCAAAGCCTACCGCCAGGAATATGACCTTATGCCGGGGGTTCTTTTGGGCGAGGACAAGCGCCTCAAGCGCCGAATATACCAGGTGCACGCTGGCGCCGCGGGCCCTTTCTCTTTCCAGGGTGGAGGAGCTGCCGGGGACGCGCAACATATCCCCGTATGTCGCTATGATCACCCCGGGGAGCCGCGCATATAAAATTGCCCGGTCAATAAAATCCGGGGCCGATACGCACACCGGGCATCCCGGGCCGGCCAGGAGTTTAAGTTGCGGCGGAAGGACCTTATGCAGGCCGAACCTGCGGAAATTCTGCGTATGGGTGCCGCACACCTCCATAAAGGTCGTTTCCTGCCGGGGGCATTCTTTTTGTATGGCGCCTGCAAGCAGGCCGATTAACCGGGGAGCGCGGAATTCATCAACGTATTTCATCGATGATCTGAAGTGTCTGGCGGGCTTTGCGGGGGTCGACTTTCTCGATCGCAAAACCCGCGTGAACCATTACATAATCCCCGGCCCTCAGGCCGGCGACCATCTGGATATTAACGGTCCGGCGCAGCCTTCCGCTTTCAACGGTGGCAAATTCACCGCTCATCTGCACGATCTTCATCGGGATCCCAAGGCACATAGCTCAATGCATAAAGTTAGCCACCGCTGCCTGGCCGAGCGAAATGCCGGAATCGCTGCACGAAACCAGACGGTGGGTATATACGTCAAACCCCTGCGCGTGCAACCCCTGCACGGCAAGGCCGCGTAAAACCGCGTTCTGAAAAACTCCTCCGGAAAGCACTACCTTTTTGCAATCCGTCTGCCGGCGCAGTATGCGGCAAACCTTGACCAACGCTTCGGAAATACCGGCATGCACGGCATAGGCGATTGCCGGCTTTGGTTTTTTCCGTGCGATGTCTTGCACCAGGCGCCTGAATAACGGCCGGGGGTCGATTTCAAGCACCCCTTCTGCCCGCGCTATGGCACACGGGTATGCGCAAGGAGGCTTCCTGCAGGAGGCCGCCGCTGTCTCTAGTAGGCAGGCGAGTTCCGCTTGCCTTGACACGGACGTCTTATCGAAAACCAGGCAGGATGCGGCATCAAAAAACCTGCCCATACTGCTTGCCGCAGGCGCTGCAAATCCGCTGAGGTACATTTTTTTAAAGGTCGGCCAATCGCGGCGTATTTTTCGTACCGCCCGAAAGTCAAACTTCAAAAAACCTTCTTTATACGCCGCATAGAGCCATGCCGCTGCCGTTCTGTACGGCTGGCGCACCCCCATCTCCATGCCCAGCAACGGGACCGGCCTAAGGTGTGCTGCGCGCCTGAAACCCGCATAGTCGCAGACGAGAAACTCCGCTCCCCAGAGCGATCCGTCGCTGCCCAGCCCTGTCCCGTCAAACGCAACACCGATAACCCTGCGGTTGGCAAGACCGTTCTCGGCCATACAGGAAGCGATGTGCGCGTGGTGATGCTGCACTGCCGAGAGTTTTGCCTTGCGGCGCAGGGATACGGCAAACACGCTCGACTGATACCCGGGGTGAAGGTCAAACGCGAGGATCCGCGGCGCATCTTTTAAAAAACGTATCGCGCATTTCTTAAAGGCGGAAAAATCAGCCGGGTCGGATAATTCCGCATGCACGGCGCTGATGCGCGCGGTCTTTGCGGCCGCAAAACACAGGGTATTTTTTCCCTGGGAGCCGAACGCAAGCACCGGGTATCGCATGGTAAACGGCAACGATATCTGCATTCTCTTGTTACTGTGCCCCTGTCATTTCAATCTGGAGTATATTATCGATGCGGAACGTACGCTCCCCGTTGCGTAATGCGCAGTACCCGACCAAATACATCCTGTCCTTCTCCTGCCTGACCTCCCGGGGAGTGACCTCCCGCTCGGTCACTTCGGCGCTGCACCCGGCAAGGTAGCGTATTTTAAGCTTGGCACCGAGCCCTATCGCCTCCTGGATCCGGGCGACCTTCTGCATCGTCAGGCCCTGTAACGCGCCGGACTCAATGCAAAAAATGCTTCGGAAGGCCGCGGGATCGCCGATCCCTTTATGCCCGGCGATATCGACCAACAGGTAAAAGACATCGCGCGTCAATGCCACGTCCGAAAGCGCGCGGTGCTGCTGCTTCTGCGTAACCCCCAGGGTCTGGGCGACAAACCAAAGCGCATAGCGCGGAAGCCCGGGGAGGAGCCTGCGCGCCATCCTCAGCACATCGATGACGGCGATATCCTGCGGAAACGGCAGGCCGAGGCGCGAAAGCTCATTCTCCAGGAACCCCATATCAAAGGGCGCGTTATAGGAACAAAGCGTGCTTCCGCGTATGAACTCAAGGAAACCGGGCAGCACTGCCTCTGTCCCCGGAGCGTCTTTGAGCATCTGCTCGCTGATACCGTTAACGGCATACGCCGCCTCGGAAACAGGCCTGCCGGGATTGACCAGGCTCTGGAACGTCGCCGCAACCTTTGCGTTTTGCAGGCGCTCTGCCGCGATCTCGATGATCCGGTCACCCTGCGAAGGGTTCAGGCCGGTGGTCTCGGTATCAAATATGGTAAAATCTTCTGCGGATATCTTACTGACCATGTTTCCTGGTAATGTTGTAGGCGCTTACGAGCGCTGCCGGCCGGTAAGAAAGCTTTACCTCTTTAAGGTTCTCCAGGCCGGAATCATCCATGACGTTGATGTAACGGAAACCCCGCAATTCCTGGCAGAACCTGCGGAATATAAACTGCGCCAGGCCTTTAACACCCAGGTCCGTCACTTCATAGAGGATGCAAAACGTATCCGTATTCAAGGCCGCCCCGAAGGTAAACCCCTTGACCTGGCCACCGATGACAATGACCCTGCCTGCGGCATCAAGCTTCCGGAAATCTTTTAACAACGCAGCGAGGCAGCGGCCGCTATCTTCCAGCATGCCCCGGTATACAGGGTCCCGGGAACCTTCCCGGCGCCGCTGCCGCCAAGACTCATACAGCCCAAGGCAGGCCCGGCGAAAACGGCCGCTGTAATGCAGGTATTCAAACTCGTAATGCCCGGTAAAATAATTGCATGAGGCGCGTTTTGATTTGAAAGGGTTGCCTTTAAGCCCGGCGAGGTCCTCCCGCAGATAGACATAATCGCACGATTTCTGATAACAGCGGTATCCCTGCCCGCGGTAAAAAACCGCGTCCTCCTCTGCGGCGTTCTCGATGCGCGAAAGGTCCCTGTTCGTATTATAGCGGTCCATGACCCGGAATACCTCCTCGGTAACCGCCGGATCCCGCTCTCCTCCCAGCGGAGGAAGGAATAAAAAACAGCCTGCCTTGTCTTTAAAGAATATGCACAGGGCGCCCCGTATAAGGCTCCAGCGTATCTCATAAAGGGCCCTGCAGGCGAAGATGTTTTCAAACAGGTACGGCGAGAGCAGCCGGCGGCGCGCGCTCAAAAACGCATAGAATTTCTTTTTATCAGCGGGTTTCAGCAGCCTCATGCGCATGGGCCTAAAGCTTTAGCCGATGAAGATCAAGCACTCCGGGGTACGCTTGAATCAGGTGGAGGTTCTTGCGTATCGACCCGATAAGCGGAGGCTGTATGAGCAGTCCTGCAAGAGACCGGGCGTACTCCGTGAGGGCGGCGTCATGGACGTGCTCTTCTGCGTACGGGCATTGCGTGTCGAGCGCCAGATACACGTCCTTGCCCGCGCGGTTAAGCAGAAAAGGGTACAGCTGGCATTCCAAAGGCCTGAAGGCATAGACCTTGCAGGCATTTTTTGCGCTGTCAAGGAACGGGCACAGGTAAAGCCCCTCCTGCGGAGCAGCGAGCAGCCGGACCCTCTTTTCCTTCGTTATCAGCAACGGAGGGATGTTTTTGCGCACCAGCATCTCTACCTCTTCCGAGAGCAGCGCGGGAGACCAGCACGAATCGGGCTCGCCAAACCTGCAGCATCCGCGGCATGCCAGGCATACGCTTTCAGGAACAAGCTGCCGTATCATTTGACCGTGCTCCCCAGCTGGATGGTTTTTTCCGGGCTGATGACCACAATGCCGTTTGCGTCGGAGGCTGCCAAAAGCATACCCTGGCTTTCCACCCCCCGTAAGACTGCCGGCTCAAGGTTGTCGACAACCACCACCAGTTTTCCCAGCAGTTCATCTTTTTGATAAGACCCCTTGATCCCGGCGACAAGCTGTTTGGTCTTTTCCCCAAGGTCCACGGTGACCACATAGAGCCGGTCTGCGTTCGGATGGTCCTCAACGGCCTTGATCTGACCGACCTTCAGCTCGAGCTTCCTGAAATCTTCGATAGTGATCATGGTTCCTCCTTATGCATATTTTATCTTAACACGCCGGCCCGCGGAAAACAAGCTGAAGCGAACACTCCGCGAATGCGCAAAACATTATAATAAAGTTTCCCGGCCCTGAAAATAAAAAGTCGTTGTCTCCCGACGGTTACAATGGTATAAAAGACGTATGCGCCTGAAGGCCGTTGTTATGATTATCCTCATCCCCGGCATCCTCTGCGGCTGCCAAACGCTCTCCTCCCGGCCGCTGAACATAACCGAACCCGGCCGCTGCATCATCTCCCCTGCCGACGGCATGATCTCATCGATCGTTGAAATAAAAGCGGGGGATGTCCCTGAAATCAAGGATGCGGGGAAAACCGCGCACCTCAAAGAACTGCAAGGCATGCTGACAGAGGACTCCCGGCTCGTCCTCATCTTTATGAATCCGCTTAATTACCATGGAGTACATTCCCCCCTCGACGGCACGGTCGTCTCTGTCGCGCATACGCCGGGCAC
>Ga0265297_10012492_pt1 | contig 10185 bp, 10 predicted proteins | sample Munlanlwell13791_FD_192502 | JGI IMG/M metagenome (GOLD analysis project Ga0265297, IMG submission 192502) | Leachate microbial communities from a municipal landfill in Southern Ontario, Canada - Leachate well 137-91 | ecosystem: Engineered > Solid waste > Landfill > Unclassified | place...
TGAGAACGGGAGATAGCGCAAGCTACTACGTGTTAATCGAGGGAAACAGGCAACCAAGCTGTTGGGAGATACCAGCCAGAACCGTGGCTGAGATTGAAGGAGTAGAAATATACCTAACACCAGATGACTCCGATGACCCGACGGTGTACCGGCCGCTGGAATACGTCCGTCTCGAGGTCAACGACGAAGAGTTAGAAAACATAACATTCAACGAGCTCATGGCACCATTCTATCCAGCCGGGGGGATGGCCGCCGGAGAACAGAAATTCCGCGACGCGAGCACCTGCATAAACATCGGAAAAGCACTACTAGCTGGTGGAGCGCCGACGACGACAACGGTGAAATTGCACGCTGGAGACAAGCTGCGGGTAGCAGTGAAATCACCGCGAGCAGTGCGCGGTGGAGTGACAATAGACGAGAACCTGTTCGTGAGAGTGCACGTATGCACAGCAGATGAAGACGACCTGATGAAAAAGTGGCCAGACGGATTCATAGACCAGAGCTTACCAGGACGAGAGAAACGAGTTCCAGCAACGGTAGATGAATGGGTACAGTGCCATGGCGGATGGGATGTTAAAGTGCCTTACGTAGAACGATACATCACGTATGGAAAGAACTGCACGGACACCGATCCGCATACGCCATACATCTTGTCGCGACGGATGCAAACGGTCGATGAGGGCTGGATGACACTGGAATGGGAGCTGAAAACAGATGAGATTGTCCAGCTAACGCATGTCGGAATAGCAGAGGATGAAACCAACGGATACCATGCGGCACCGAACATTTCTTACGTGAAGATCCCAGACTATCCAGAAGAGCTACTAGTTTTTCCAGTCACGCCTTACCAGCACCTGAGCAAGTATCCAATGCCATTGAACCGAACGTTGGATCCTATTCTAGGAGGGCCTGGCGAACTGTCGATCCCGGTAACTCTACACAACAGAAACGCTGCAATATCGATACGAGACAATGGAACATCGATAGACGGGTGGTCGCAGACAGAAATAGGGGTTATTGTAGGTGTCTGGGGATATCGATATGCACTATAACCGAGTGGAAGAGTGTCTCGGAAAACACTTATTCGGGAGCGACCCTATCCAGCAAGGAGAACATGAACAGTATAGTACTTATAGATGACGAGCAAGAAATATATCCTGAATGGCTTACGACGCTAGACTGTTGGCCCGTCATCCAGACCTTCTAGCGGAGCGGCACAACTACACTGCGACAGCAGATCCAACAGTTAACGACGACGAAAATGACTATTATGGAGTCGGATCGGTTTGGGTAAACCGTTTAACAAACACAGTATTCATCTGCTGCGATCCAACAAACGGAGCAGCAGTGTGGTCAGAAGTAGGAGCGACAGAAGCGGTCGAGAGTGTAATAGACCCAACAGCAAATGATGATATCGATGCAGGTTATCCAACCGGAACAACTTGGATAAACCAAACCACAAACTCGTTTTTCATATCAGTAGACAGCACAGCTGGCGCAGCAATCTGGAACGAAGTGCCTCACCATAACTTCAACGGAGCGGCAGTACCAACCGCGAACGACGACGTGACAACTGGATATGACGTAGGATCCACATGGATATACGGAACAGCATTATACACATGCGTAATCGCAACAGCTGCAGCAGCAGTGTGGATAGAGGTCAACACATCACATAACGCTGCAGCAGACCCAACCGCAAACGACGACATAAACGATGGGTTTGTAAGGGGATCAACTTGGATAAATACGACAAACAGCACTATATGGCACTGCATCGACAACAGTGTTGGTGCTGCAGTATGGCAACAAGTAGTAAAAGTTCATTCAACGAACGAAGATCCGACGGTGAACGACGATATTGACCAGGGATACATACCAGGATCAGTGTGGGTAAACAACGCAACAAACGTGGTACATCAATGCATAGATAACAGCAATGGAGCAGCAGTATGGGCAAGGATGGTACGCGGGCCAGCTACCAATACACTGAACTACATACCACAATGGGGAGCAGCAAATTCAAACACATTAACAGACGGAATTGAAAAATCAACAGATGGGACACTAGGAGACAACAGCGACAACGCTGTACCGACAGAAAAAGCTGTTAAAACGTATGTAGACGGAGAATTAATAGACAAAATAGCAAAACTACAAGTAACGGTAACGCATGACGGAGGAGCAAGTCAAAGTATAGGGACATCACCAGCATTTTGCGATTTAATAAGGGCGGCAATACGATGCACGCAAGCGTCAGGAGGATTAGCAACAGTGGACATAGGATGGGCAGGTCACGTATCTGATGTTATAGAAGACGCAGACGTGCCAAAAGTATTGGACGGAACATTCGTAGCAAGAAACCCAATCGACGAAGTAACGTCAGCAACAGAGTTCTTAGCAACGGTGGGAGGAGGAGACGCGATAGGGGAATGGGAGATAACACTGGTGTTTATATCATTCGTATGAGGTGATGGTGATGAAACTATACTTTATGGTAATACTAATCGTAACAAGTATCGCGAGTGCAGCAGACTATGGAGACATACCACTAGGCAGAGGCAAAGACATAATATTTAAACCAGGTGCGCCGGGGAACGCAGAAATGTGGTTAGGGAACGTACACAACGCAACACATGTGAACACAATATACTTACATGCGAGTAATGAATATTTTGGATACGATAAAGTGGTGTTTCAGTTATCAACAACATCATACGTCGCGGATCACACGGGGGAAATATTAACAACAGGTACTGTAGGGACGGATGACGTAACGGTGTTAGACTACGCCCAGGACAACGCGGCTGGGCCGGTGTATGTGGGACCTGGCACCTGGACGTGGCTAGCGGGAGAGACACTGCTGCTGAAACAAAATACATATGGCGCTGGAATCGGAGCAACTATATTCAAATTAGCAGACGGATTGATAAACGATTCAAGAACCATAATAGAGTGTTCTTCTAACGTGGATACCGGATTTTATGAGATAGATGGAAATTCTAAGAATAATATATATTACTCATGGGCGAATGTGGATGATACTCCTTTTGCGCAAGGCATCTATACCTCCAGGCGGCTATCAAATGGGCAAGTGTATGCAGCATCAGAGAATGTCTCTGTACATGATATTTACATACATGACACTATTAGATCATCCGTTGTCCTAACTGGGTCGAACTGCAAAGTTTACAATATGATTCTTGACAATTGTACATGTGATCACCACTTATATATATCACGTGGATTTAATTGCACCGCTAGAGATTTATATATTACGGGGGGATGTTCCGGCGAATCAATCGTATTTGGAACATCAGCAGCAACCCGCACAAGCGACTGCGTAGTCTCAGGCGTGCGAATGAATGGAGTATACGGGAGCGACTATTTCCCAACGGCCGCATATTGTAGATTGATATCGTTGCGAGACGGTGCAGGTGAGCGAAATACCATCCGCGATGTACAAATCGATACTTATGACTCATATCAAACATACCAAGTGATCCGGGGATCTCAACCTGATATAATAATAGATCATGTGAATGCAGAAATTGCGACATGTAATAGTAATAAAGTTGTATTATTTACAAACGGGTCATCCATTTCAGATAACCTAAATGTAAGGGTGATAGATTCAACTGCCACCGCAACGTCGTATTTATTATATTTGTATCATGGAAACAGGACTGATGCTGCGATTGATTATGTCTTCACCGACAGCAGTTTCGTGGAACAGGATGCCGACAACATATATTATCGTGGGATAGGAATAATCCCAACAACAGATGTTGTGTCAGCAGCATTCGATAATGTTGTCGTTGATGTCGAATCGACTGCAGCCGTGAGAATAGCAGGTGATACAAAAACAGTTACTGTATATAACGATGGTTGGAGATTCGTGGACGATGTAAGCGACGTATCAGCGTCTGGTACGATAAAATACCCACGCAATAGTGGATCTACAAGCGGGACGGGCTCACAGCAGACTATAGCCCATGGCCTATTCGCTACCCCGTCTAGGATATATATCACTCCTACCGCAACAGGAGCAGATGCGTTCGTCTCGGCAGCGGCAGACGCCACCAATGTGTATGTTACTGCAGGAAGTGGCAAAGGATATAAATGGTATGCTGAAGTATAATTACAAAGCTGTTCACGGATATGGGCGACAAGTCTTTATACCACTACATGTATACTACATGGTATGCAAAAGACAAGCATAAACCTAGAAAGTGACGTGCTAACTAGGATCAACAAAGTGGTAATAGGAAGCGTGAATTATGTGGATCGATCACACTTTATACGCGTAGCGATCGACAACGAGCTCAAGAAAGCAGAGGGAGAACAGTAGGTATGTACCGGAGGAGAAACCGTGGACATACCTACTCAGTTCGATAAACCTGGTTTCAGGTTCATTCGGCTGGGTAATAGGGGAGAATCACTGAAAAGACCAGTCGAATACTACTGGGAGTGCCTGACAATAGACGAGGCACAAAAAAAATACGAAGGGGAATTGGAAGCGCACAAGCGCGCGATCGGAGACACAAGACTGCCAAAAAAACTACAAGCCGGTAGACCAGGCCGCGTAACAAACTACAGTAACGATGAAATCGCTAAGTACAACGGGAACTACGGGATAATAAACGGAACGGGACCAGACAACTGGGGGCTAACAACACTAGACGCCGACGACCTGGAAAGGATACAGAAATTTGTGGACATAACCAGATTGCCAAAAACGATGGAAGTGTTTAGGGGAAACAAAAACAAAAAACACCTACATTTCATAAGCAACCTGGAAGGAAAATACGTTCTAAATGATCCAGAAACTGGAAAAGACATCGGCGACGTGAGAGGAACCGGAGGATACCAGGTCGTTGGGGTAGGCAGTGTACACCCGGAAGGAGGAAAGTACAAAATCCTAGAAGACAGAGAACTGGCAAAGATAGATGCAAAGATACTACTCGAAGTACTGAAACCACTGATAAAGCAAAGCAACGTAGAAAAAAACATAGAAAAGCTAAACACACTGAAACCAACGCCAAAACAAGACAACCCGTTCGCTGATGTAAGAATAACCGATGTGATAAATACATCACAGTTCAGAGAATCAGGAGGTCAATTATTCGGGGAACATCCGATACATGGTTCAGATGATCCGAAACCACATAACCTAGTAGTTAATCCGAGTAAAAACACCTGGTGGTGTGGAAGACACGGAACGGGAGGAGGAGTGGAATTATGGATCGCAGTCGAAGAAGGAATTATACAATGCAGTGACGCAAAACCAGGAGCTATAAGAGGAGAAAAATTTATCCAGGTTGTAGAGGCTGCTGAACGAAGGGGACTGATACAAAAAACGAATCGCGGAGGTAAAAAACAAAACGGTGAACCGTATCGCGAGATAACCACACAAGAGCTAGAGAAAATCAAAATATCAAACGGGCCAGGATTTGTGAACAACCTTCCGAAAGACCATTTTCTAACCAGGGTGATCGCTTATGGGCACGATATATCAGACGCATACGCAGACTACTGGTATGCGGGAGGACTTTATGCGTTAGCGGTAGCATCGGATAAAAAGCTGATGATAAATCTAAGACAAGGGACACTGTACCCATCACTATATGTGTTTATAGCGGGAAAATCGACACTGACACATAAATCCACCGCGATAAAAAAGATTGAAGAATTGCTGGTATCAGCGAGAAAGGATTTTATAGAGTCGAAAGCGCCAACGGAATTCTCACCAGAGGCATTTATCGAGCACATGCATCACCATAACCACACCCACTGGATTAGAGACGAAGCATCAGAACTGCTTGGGATGATGCAAAAGGACTACATGAAAGGGTTCAAGGGGAGTTTGATGCAACTGTACGACTGCTCACCAATCCACAGGATGCTCCGTTCGAGAAACGGAAGGGACAATACATTCAAAGTAACTGATCCATTTTTGAACATTATTTGGACAGCGACGGATAGTGGATTAGCAAAGAACACCAGTGCGAACGACACGTTGAGCGGTTTCATGGCGAGGTTTTTATGGCATTTTCCAAATAGGCCGAAGGACCATTGGCTACCACTGGAAGAGGGAGACTGCACGCTGAGCATAATGGAAGACGTCGTATCTAACCAGCTAAGCGACATTGTATCTGCTATGGAACGGATCGAGCCAACACCAATGCACATGAGCAAAGAAGCCGCATCGTACTTCACGGAGTGGCAACGGGTAAGGGAGAACCACTGGATCAAAACCGATGACGAGCACGCGATGCAGATCTATGGTAGGTTAGCTCCAACGGTGCTAAAACTGGCGATGCTATACGAACTGGGCTCACCAGGGTTTGATCCTGCTAGGCCGATCAGATTGGATTTCATTAAGGAGGCGTGCAGGCAGATAGACGAATACTACATGCCAACGGCCAGGCGAATTTACGAGTCGGTCGGGGCAGATGCGGAGAAGAACGTGATTGATAGAATTCTGCGGGTTTTGAAGAGCAAGGGCGGCAAAGCTACAGCAAGAACAGTTTCGCGTGCTGTGAAGATTAAGAAAAAGGAGCTCGACGAGTACATAGAAACGATGGTAGAGAACGGTATGGTAGAGCTTTTTGAGAACAGGGAAGGAAACAGAGAAGGACGCAGAGCATTATGGATAGTGCTATTGTCACAAGAAGATGATATAGAAAACAATAATAAGCTATCTAATGTCTCTATTGTCACTACTGTCTCTAATGTCACTAATGTCACCGATCCAAATATGTGTGTGTTGGATAAGAGACAAAAGAGACAAAAGGACATTAGTGACATTAGCAAAAAACCGTTGTCGGTGAAAGGCATTGAAGAAAATTTTGAAGTGACATTAGATAATCCTAGTGTCGCCGAGTTTCTGTCAGAGTGCAAGAGAAAAGGAGAGATTATTGAAGAAAACGCTATCGCAGAGCAGTTTGGGATGACAGTTGGGAAATTGAGAGAATACATTCCAGACTGGACATTTCTGAGGGGAGGAAGATGGAGACCGCCGAGTCGTACTTAGACGAGTGTGAAGCTAGGAACAAACCTGTGGTACCTTTCAGGATGTCTCAGTGGAGCGACATGACACCAGCAGAGATACTAACCGAGTGCAAGAAACATGGTTGGGTAGAAACGTACGTGTGGATTGATGGTTTGAAGTATATTGGGTGGGTTAAGCAATGATACAGATTGAGAGGGTTAAAAACGAGATGAATATGCTGAAGGATATAGCGTACAATAACATCGGTATGGGATATAATATCACGTTCGAAAAGTACTGGATATTGGCAGGTGGGATGGTAGTGCTGATAGCGAGAGAGGTATTGCATGCAGCATGGTAAGCGGTTAACGACAGGTCAGCGACGTGAGATAGCTGGTCTGAGAGATGCTGGTTGGACTTGGGGAGAGATAGCCAGAGAGTATGGGATAAAGAAAACAAGTGGTGCAAAGGTGTTGAGGTTGATGAGATAGATGCCAGAGATATTGATTAAGCGAGGAAAGGATCACACGGAACTGCATGTGAACGGGAAGATGGCAGCAGACGTGAACATTGGAAGGGTTATGGTAGATGATCTGGCAGTTCCAGAATCGTTGATTCCGATAGTGTCGGGATGGGGTCTAAGAGAGTCGGATAGGATATGGAAGGAGATGATGTGAGATGAGCACGATTGGTCGAATTGCGTATGGCATATCAATGGTGGTATTCGGTGGGATAACTGTGCTTGTCAGCACACAGTTTCAAGCTGGAATCGCGGTGCTATGGGGGATGTGTTGTGGACTAGCAGCGGCGTTGATTTCGATTGATATGTCAACAAAACCATTCATGTCGTTGTGGGAGGATTTCAAGGGATTTGTGTATTTTGTGATTGGGATGGTGTTGGGAATGATATTGTTGTATGTAGCGACCGGTATGTCAAATTAGTAGGTTACTATAATAGGTGTTTTGTTAGTATTTTTTTTATTCATTTTTCATTTTTCATTTCATTTATGATTCTGTAGAGAAAGAGGGCGGGGTGCGGGGGGTGTTGTGGTCTGCTGGCGTGCTGGTGCTGTGCTGTTGGTTTCTTGGGCGCGTTGGTTCTTGCTGGTTGTGGGTGCTGGCGGGCTTTGGGAGCTGTGCTGGTTGAGAGGTTGTAGCGATGGTTGGGTGGGTGCCTACCCTGCCCGCGAGGAGAATAGGTGGTGGTGGGTGGTGTTGTTTGCTTCGTCGTCGCTGGTTGGCTGGTGGTTGTCGGGGGTGGCGGTTGCGCGGTAGGTGCCTATCGGCACTGGTATATTGGTTGGTCGATACCTGGCGCTTTCCAGCGCGGGACCGATAGAGTTATATGTTCTCGAGTCGCATGGTTAGATTGGTGCATAACGCACCCGTATCCGTCAACATGAACTCCCTCCCTGGCCCGGTCTCTAGATCTTCTCCGCCGGGCCAGTCCTCTTCTGCTTATACAGCCGTTTTAGAGGTGCTAATTTAGCTGGGGGGTATATTGGTATGGCTGGAGAGTTTTGCGCTGGAATGAGGCCAGTTTTTGGGGGGTTTCAGCGGGTTAGACGCGATCGTAGGGGCGGTAGGGTAGGAGGTTTGGTTGGTCGCCGGGGACTCGGCCTTCGGCCTCATCGCCCGGCTGGGTATATTCGAGTGCGCATCTCGAGGTGCCTCCGGCACGGGCATGTAGTCAGATACAAGGGCGCGCCAATTTGCATGTAATCTGATACATGGTACTTGGGTTGCGTGTACCAACCTGGCGTTCTGTTACACGCTACGTGCATGGACGGGCGGGATGACCCCGCCCCGGCGCTTCGCGCCGGGTCCTCCTGATAAGGATATATAAATGAAAAATGAAAATGAGAAAAAAAGTACTAACACTTGGCCTATTATAGGAACCCGCCATTTTACCACCAGTGCACAATGTAACATAGTCACAATGTTACACTGTTCACAAGATCACATTGTCACATTGTTCACAAAATCACACCCGAGTATATAAAGAACCATGTAACATTGTGAACAGAATCACAAAATCACAATGTCACAAAATCACACTGTGAACAATGTGATGCCCGAGTATATAAAGGAAAAGTAACTTTGTTCACAAGATCACAAAATCACAAAGTAACATTGTGACACCGCAAACGCTATATACAATGTGCACAACGTAGACTATATGCCAACAATAAGAATCTCAGAAGAAGTCAAACGCGAACTGGACAAAGACGGGTGCTTTAAAGAATCCTACAACGACATCATTAAGCGACTGATAAAAACCATAGATAATATGCAAAAATGATTTGCATCCGGTGACTACTCCCCGCCCTAAAGGGCGGGGTAGTTTACCATCCTACACAAATCCTTCCTATCCACAACAAGCTTCCTTCCGTTCCGTTTCACATGCACGCCATCTTTCTCGATCGACTCAACTTTCACTTTTCTGTACACCACTTCTTCTCGATAGTCGTCAGTTCCTGCAACTTGCACCTTAGATTTCACTTTCTCGTACAGCACGTCACCAGAACAAGTTGTTAAAGCTGGTTCGAATTTAACCATCTAAATCACCTTTTTTCCACCCACCTTTTTGGCACTCTCGCATTCATGACAGTCCGACGTACCAGAACACGAACACTTCTCCGTTTCCAGCCCGTTTTCTATACCTCTTACGAGATTAGAATCAATTCTACCCTTAGCTCCAGTAACCTTCCTAGGCTTGTACGGCATCCAAGCATGGAGAGGACAGTTCTGACACTTGCAGTCCTCAACACCATCAACATAACCACTCATACACTCGTAACACTTAGCCTCCATAGCTTGTCTTCGATTTATTTCCTCGCCATTCAACCACTTTCCCAACGCATTCTTACCTCTTGGGATCATATCAACTACTTATCCTAGCTAATCATATATCTTTCGGTCGCCAACAGACCTAAACGCCGCGCTAAAGCGCGGTTGGAAGACTAAAATGTGAAAACACGCGACCATGCTACTTTTAACATATGCATCGCACCCATCAAGAAGCCTTCGGCCCTTCGGGCTACCCTCGCTTCGCTCGGCGAAGGCATCTTGTGGGTGCTTCCCAAAATAAGAAGTAGAAATTATTAAAAAAAAAGGAGATAGTAGTCATGGATACAATCGAAGAAATCAGGAAGCAGCGATTGTCCGCTGCCTTGAACGCAATCGCTGTT
>Ga0265297_10012495_pt1 | contig 10184 bp, 11 predicted proteins | sample Munlanlwell13791_FD_192502 | JGI IMG/M metagenome (GOLD analysis project Ga0265297, IMG submission 192502) | Leachate microbial communities from a municipal landfill in Southern Ontario, Canada - Leachate well 137-91 | ecosystem: Engineered > Solid waste > Landfill > Unclassified | place...
CTGGATATTCTTTGTTGCCAATACTGACATCGATAACCACATCGGGATGTTGTCGTGCTGCAAGGGAGCGAAGCCCTGATACACCTCCCCGTTTTTTTAGTGCACTTTGTAGTCCGCCACCTTCGATGGTCACCAGGTCTTCGAGAAATCTAAAAACATCAAGAAAATTTGATTTGCCGGATGCATTGGGTCCAACAAGAAATATCCGATCCTGAAGATCAACATCAACATTGATGAAATTTCGCCAGTTTTGTAAATGTATATGTGTGAAGTGGAGTTTGTCCAGATTTTTTTTGTTGTGTCCCGTCACGGTCATACCATTTGCTCCTGAATAGACATCTGCGCGTATCCATATTAAGAAGTTGACTTCTGCTATCGTGCAGTGTGACGACATATTTTTGTCTGGTAGCAGGATGAAGCGACGACCACTTCCCGTGAATTTTCTTAATCCTTGGAACTGTTGCTGCACTCCCAACAGGATCCGATCCAGATATTGAGATCATTAAACCGTTCCCACTTTTCCGGAATATGTCATGCCGGTTGCACCCTCGTACTATCGTCGCGAGACGGGGTTATACCGTATACTCCGGGTTCGAAAGATATTCCATCCCATCCGCAAATGCGGTTCTGCCTGAGAATGTCGCAACCGCCCGGTCCCCGTCACTGATCATGATGAGCGGTTTACCCTCCCGAAGTACAAAATACAGTTCCAGCAGTTCTATCTCTTCGATCTTCAGACCATGGTGCAGCACGGATGCAGGTTCCAGTTCCATCCGCTCCTTGACAAGTTCATCCGGGTGCTGCCGGAAAAAATAATAAAACACCTGGTACGCGTTGAAGAGATCTGAAGTGAAAAGGTCATTTCGCACTTCGGGTGCAAGCGCTTCAAACCTCCGCACCAACCGGTCAACATCTTCATCGCATTCTTCAAGCAACTGGTCAGCTAATGCCACAAGTTGGGAATACGGGATTGTCGTACCGGGGGAACTCATGGTCACTCATTGGATGTCGAGCCTAAAAAAGAACGTGAACGCTCACGCCAGCGCAAGAGCCGATGACGGAATGCAAACTTCCCCGTGAAAAAAAGAGATATGAACGCAGCGCCGTAATTTTCGAATCCGGAAATTAAATTGATTTACGTCCCTGATGCAACAGGTCCGGATACAATCCTCCGTGGAGGATCCCAGAACGATACAATGCATCGGGGCATGCAAAATCCTTATTCTCGTGCGAGAGGAATACATACAGGTGAAAGACGAAGACGTTGACTGGATGATCTATCATCTTGTCGCGCAGAAAGACCAAACCACGGCAGACGAACTGGTCACCGCTTCCGGGATTGCAAAACCTCTTGTCAGCGCATCCCTGGACCGGCTGGTCCAGTACCTGCTTATCGACCGTGACGGCGATGCATTCCATGCACTCTCGATCAGCGAAGCGCTCATAAAATGCCAGATCAAAAACACGTGCGACTCACCGGTAACGATTGAAAACGGCGTCATTAAAATGAGGAAAGACTAACATGCCCACTCACGAAGTCGCCGTCCTCCGGATCGGTCACCGTCCCGAACGCGACCAGCGAGTCACCACCCACGTTGCCCTGACCGGGCGAGCGCTTGGCGCACGTGGTATGTACCTTGCCGCGTCCGACAAAGGTGTCGTGCAGAGCGTTGCCGATGTGGTCGACCGGTGGGGGGGTTCGTTCTTCTGCGAGGACAATATATCCTGGCGCACCTGCATCCGGGACTGGAAAGCACACGGGGGCATTGTGGTTCATCTCACGATGTACGGGCTCAATCTTCCGGATGTAATCGGCGAGATCTCACTGCACGGGAAGATCCTTGTTGTTGTCGGGGCGGAGAAAGTACCGGGCGAGATGTACGGGCTCGCGGACTTCAACGTCGCGGTCACCGGTCAACCGCACTCCGAGATCTCAAGCCTCGCGCTCTTTTTAGACCATCTTTTCTCCGGCACGGAACTATCGACCATTTATCCGGATGCAAAGATCCGCATCCACCCGTCCCGTGCAGGAAAACAGACGGAGGAACTGTGAAGGGGCGCGTGCTCGTCGCCGGGTTTTCCACGCGCCACGTCGCCCAGTCAGCAGCACGAGCCGGTTACGAGGTCTGTGCGGTTGATCATTTCTGTGACCAGGACCTCGCATGGTATACGCGGGAGCATGAAAAATTTGACGAACTGGACGAACTCCCGGATGCCATCTCACGACTGGCACAGCGATATGCGTTTGATGGTATTGTCCTGACATCCGGTGCGGAAGCCCTTCCAACCACCATTCCGGTCTGCGGCACACCCCGTGAGCGGGTGAACCGGTTTCTTGACAAACTGGATATCCAGCATTTTTTCGAAGAGTTGCATGTGCCAGTCCCCCGGCTTGCCGCACCGGGGGATTACCCGGTAATGATCAAACCCCGGCGCGGAGCCGGCGGGTGGCGGAATCAGGTTGTGTCATCGTCTGAACAACTCTCGGCATGGGAAGCGCTCTACCCGGAGACCCCGTACATCGCGCAGGAGATTATCAACGGTATTCCGGCAAGCGTCTGCTGCGTGAGCGATGGGACCCACGCACGGGCGATTGCGACGAACGAACAACTGCTGCGGGGGATGGAGGGAGCTGTATTTGGGTTCTCCGGCTCTGTTACACCCTTTGATCACCCGTTGCAGACCCGAATGATGAGAATTGCCGAAAAGATCGCAGCCGCGAGCGGGTGCACCGGCACGGTCGGGATCGATTTTGTGGTCAGCGAAACGGCACCCTGTGCGATCGAGATCAATCCCCGGTTCCAGGGCACGCTTGATACGGTTGAATCCGCGTATGATCTCAACCTGTTCGCGTGCCATGTTGACGCCTGTGCCGGCAGGTTGCCGGAGACCCGGTGCCCCGTGCGGTATGCTGCGCGGAGCATCATCTTCTGTGACCGGGACCTGACACTAACGGTCGACTTAAAACACCTTACCCCGATGGTTGCTGATATTCCCGTGCCCGGAACATTCTTTGAAGAAGGGCAGGCGGTCGTCTCGGTGTTTGGATCCGGTGCGACCCGGTCCGATGCACTTTTGATGCTGGATACTAATATTAGCACCGTCCGACAATATATGCGATGATGGATCCAGTGGAAGAAGTGCTGAGTGAACCGGCATTACGGGCATATATTCACCGGTTGGTTGGCGATGAAGGTCTGAACCTTCTTGTAAAATTCCCCAAGGAAGGCGAACACAGTGATGAGGATCTTGCCGCAAGTACGGGAATCAACCTGAACTCTGTACGACATTCCCTGTACACGCTCTACGAGAAACGGCTCGCGGAATATCACCGGATAAAGAATAACGAGACCGGATGGCTGACGTATCTCTGGCAGCTGCGGATTGATCATATCTTTGATGCGGTGCGGGAAGATCTGGGCGTTGTATTGTCAAAACTCGAACGCCGTGAGAAGTACGAGGAGGAGAATGATTTCTTTATCTGCAAAGATTGCCAGGTGCTCTTCACGTTCCCGCTCGCGATGGATAATGATTTCAAATGCCCAAACTGCGAGAAGGCGTTATCGCACTTTGAGAATGACATGCTTTTAAAGTCGCTGAAGATTAGGATTGAGGCGATCAAGAAGTCTATTGGTCATGCGTGAAGAGCGTGAGGCTTGTCTCGCGCTGCTGCGGGATGCCGGGTGTAAAAAGAAGGTGATCGCACATTGCGAGGCAGTCTGCGATTGCGCGCTTGAGTACGCTGACCGTAACAAAATGGTCGATCGATCTCTCGTCCTTCGTGGTGCGCTGCTTCATGATATCGGGCGCGGGAAGACGCATGGGATCGATCACGGGCAGGTGGGTGCGGATATACTCCGGGCACTCCATTATCCGGAAGAGGTCGCCCGGATCGTGGAGTGCCATGTTGGTGCCGGCATGACTGCCGATGAATGTACACTTCTTGGTCTCGTCCCCCGCGATTGTATGCCCCGTACTCCTGAAGAGAAGATCGTGACGCATGCCGATAATTGTATCGCGGGGGTTGTCCGGGTGGGTATCGAGGATAGCATTGCTTCCGCCATTCACCTCCCAAAAAAGATCCGGCGCCGGATGTACCGGCTTGCGTGTGACGTTGAGTTGCTCTGCGCGTGATTGCTTCTTCTTTATGAAAACGCTTTTTTGTTTTGATTGCTGGTTTTAGTGCGGGTTTTTTTGTGTCGTGAGGGTACACCGGTAGCTCGCGCTCTCCTGGAATATCACGTTCCCGGCATCGGAATCATGTGCGGCGACTCCGCCGTGTGACCGGAAAACGTGTTTGACCTGAAGATGCAATCGAATATGGAATTAAAGATGGTACCAAATGCCATGATCCGTGCAGTTCCAGACAGGAAAAATGAAAAACGGTTTTTCGGTTTTTTATGGTGATCAGATGATTAGCTGTCGTACCTGGGACAGCGCCCGGAGCTCGTTGATGACACCGGCGGGTAAGGGGTCTTCTACGATGATGACGAGTTTTGGCTCTTCAGAGAACTGGGGGTCTGTGACAAAGATTTGCCGGATGGCGAGCGCGTGGGAGGATAGGACGCGAACTGCTGCGCCGACGATGCCACGCTCGCTTGCGTTTTTCGGGAGGATTGTGATGACGGAAAAACCGAGCGACTCCGCGACCCGGCTCAGATCCGGCGTCGCCCGCATGTTGATGAAGATCTCGCGCAGGAATGGGCGTTCAAGGATCCGGTGCGCTGTTGAGTCTACGACCCGGCGGTCTGAACCGATCGCTTTGGCAATGGCTGTTGCGGGGATCTCAATATCATTGCAGCTGATCCGTCCCTCGGGGGTGATGCCAAATCCGTTTTCCAGAAGGAACCGCACGACCCGGCTCTGGGAGGGTGAATCGGCAAACTCGTGGATGATGTCTGACCACATACACAGCACTTTGTGAAACGTATATAAATATACACCGATGTTTATCTGGAACCATCACAGAACAGCTATGCGAGGATATCCCAGATTTCGCACCCTTGAATAATCGCAAAAAAACCTAAATTTTTGGTCGTGTCCAATGATTGGCTAAAAATATAAAATTCCATGAGGATTAACAATCCAATCTCGGGTAAAGTATCAATCCAGGATGTGGTTGTAAAACCGGCAATCAGCTACGGTTTGACGTCATCAGTTGGGTAGTAATTCTACGGTTTGAGTGCCTTGGGATCTAATCAGATGTTGACAATATCAACCCTGCACTTTCGTCATTACGGGTGGGGCACGGCGATCCCCCCGGTTGCCCCTCACGCTCGGAGCGTGCTCCCCCTCACCTCTGCGAAGTGAGGCAGTAAAGATGAGGCATCCGCCTTAAAGCGGCTGGAGGATAGATGAGCATCGAAGATTTTCGTTCTCTCGGGGGTATCCAGAAGTGCATTCATCAACGTTATATCTGAAAAATCGTCATTGAGCCGCCGCGGGGGCGTCCCTTCGGGGGCGGCGGAATCATCTCCCTTTTCGGTATGAAGGAAAAGGATCCAATCTGCATCGTGCTTCTGCATAAAAATTCCTTTCTCTCTTTGCTGAAGTACCGATATCTTCAGATTAACAAAATTGATATAATAACCTGTAGATAATTTTGCCCGGTAGGAACTTTTAGCCAATGTTCTTACACGACCAGTTAATAGTCAACACAATCCCCATCCTCTCTGTCGGATCACAAACACAACACTAAAACGCTCCCATAACAAACCATTATTCATACTCGTATTCAGGTCCGGTGGGATTGATTAATATCCTCCAACACTTGTCGAATACTTAAATATCCCCGGTGATTTCATTGCACACGAACAATACGACCCTGGATGGCGCAGCGCGTAACACAACAGGAGCATCAGGTTCATGACCACTATTCTCATCGTCGATGATAATGCGGATATCCGTGAATTGTTCACGACATTTCTCACCATTGCCGGATATACGACCTTGTCTGCTCCCGGGGGGGAAGAATGTCTTGCCCTCCTCGAGAAAAACCAGCCGGATCTGATCCTTCTCGATATCATGATGGAACCGATGGACGGCTGGCAGACCCTCACGCTGATCAAGAACACACCTGCGAAAAAAGACATTCCGGTCTTCATGGTCACCGGGAAGGCGATCACGGATGGGGAAGCGCAGAAATATCGCGGACAATTCAAGATTTATCTCATGAAACCCGTCACCCCAAAACAGTTGAAGGAAGCCATTGAGGGATATCTCAAATCCCCATAATCCAAAACATTTCTGATTGGATGTGTAGCGAGTGAAACAACGGTTCAATGGGTTTCTCTCCATATGCCGTGCAGTACTTTTTCCCAATCGGTCGGGGGAATCAGATCGAAATCGTTAAGCCAAAGCATGTCTTATAAAAAAATACAGAAGGTCGTTCCAGCTTTTCATCCCGCCAAATTTCGTGAATGAACCAATCAGGTTCAATCCCCATAAGGAAAACCGGTTTACCGGTTTTCACGACAACCCCGATCGCCGAAGATGGCACAAACCTATGGGCTTGAAAACGGCGAAAGCCGTTTTTTTTAGAAACGGAATGTCTGCCGGTCACATATTCCTGCATAGTGACGGGATCTCTTCCTCTGCTGGAGTAATCAATCATTTTAGAAAAAATGGTGACGATGCAATTGCCTGAATTACACAAATCTTACGGATTGAACGAGAGATCTGGCAGGTGGTCTTTGTGGCACTTGACAAGTCGTCGTAAGACTATTCCCATGACCGTTCCCGTCTGGCACATAGATGGATAACCGGGTTTTTTTTATGAACAATGAACAAGCACTCTCTGAAATCGTGTCCGTGATCCTTATCTTAAGCCTTGTTGTTATCATCGGTGGCATTCTCCTCGTTACCGTTCTGGGCATGGCGGTGGTGCCGCAGAAATCTGCGTTGATTGCTATTGACATCACAGATCCCGAGATCGGAAATAAAGGCTTTATCAGGATATGCAATCAGGGCGGTGATACCGGATGCCTGAACCAGACTGGTCACGAGGACAACCCTATTGGCATTTATCTTGATACTGCATCGGGCAGTCATCGTGCCCTGCCAGTCCCGGGGCTTGATCTCTTCAGTCCGGGTTCCACCCTGTACATATACAACAGTACCGGCACGTACATAATCACGAATGACATAACGTCTCTGATCACAGCAGAGGGAGTTGAATGTCCGGTAACGGTTCGGGTTGTCGATGAAAAGACCAAAGTCCTCATTGCTGAATGGAAGAGGACGTCAGGTGGGGTTCTATCCGTTCTGCCCCGAACGTTATTCTCTGATACATTTGATACTGGAATTTCCGGTTGGATTACCAATGAAGTCACCACAAAGTCTTTCGATTCACCAAAATATGGTATATGTGTTAAGATGAAGAAAGGTGGATGGATCCAAAAGACCGTCTCAACCGAAGGGTATGATACTATTAATGTCTCATTTGCTTTAGGTACATCGTACTTTGAAGGATCCGAGGCTGTCCAGGTACAGTGGTCATCGAATGGTGCATCGTGGACTGTGTTTAAAACGATTGAGCATGGCGATACCGATGAAGATGGTCAACTGCACGACTTTACCTACTCACTCCCCGATGGAGCCAGTAACAATCCCAATTTTACTCTAAAGTTCATGATTTATGGGGCAGATCTCACAGATTACGGATACGTTGACAATGTGGTCGTCAGCGGGATACCCATGTGACCGGCTCATATTCGATACGTTTCGATACTATTTCCCCACGCTCATCCGAACAGTTCAGGAGGTAACCGGTTTCTATCTACGCTGCCTTCGCCCGGCTGAACCGGTACACCCCTTTTGGCACCGTGATCTCGAACCGGGCACCTTCGCCCGCCACGCCGTTCTCGGTGATGGTGATCCCGGTGATCGAGAGGATCTCCCGAGACAGGAACAGACCGAGCCCGGTATGCTTCCCGAACCCTTTCCGGAAGAGTTTCTTCTTGTCTGCCTCCGGGATCCCTATCCCGTTATCCTCGTAGACGATCACAAGCCCCGTCTCCGTCTCCCGCAGGGATAGAGCAATCCTCGTTACGTGTTCACCGTGGCGCACCGAATTCTCCATGAGATTAAAAAAGACCTTCTCAAACGGTGCATCGGCAAAAACCTCCAGTCCTGAGATCCGGATATCTACCTCAACGCCCGGCATCCCTTTCAATTCCGTCTTTGCTACACCGACTGCTGCCGCCACATCCTGCCAGGTCGGTTCCTTTGTACCGATATCCTCATAATCCCGGGTGAACTCGATCTGCCACTGGATCGCTTCTGCTGCCTGATCCTCTTTTTCGATATACCCAAGTAACGTCGGATCTTTCGTGTCCTCCCGCGAGAGTTCCAGAAATGTCCGTAACCCCATCAGCTGGTTGAGAATATCGTGGCGGGTGACCGATGAGAGCATATTGAGCTTCTTGTTCGCTGCCTGCACCGCGATCTCCGCCTGTTTCCTCCGGGTGATATCCGTGAAAAAGTACAGAACCGCCGGCTGGTCTTCCCAGGTGATCTGCACACCTTTGATCTCAAACCAACGGATCGAGCCATCCTGTATGATAATTCTCGCCGGGAAATGATCCAGTTCCGTCTCTTTTTGTAACCGGCTCTGGTGGTGGTGGATTACCAGGTCCCTGTCCGCAGGATACACAAACTCCAGTGACGGACGTGCCATGAGTTCCGCCAGACTGTACCCGGTGAGTTCGATCCCTTTCTTGTTCACAAACTTAAACATCCCGTCCTGGACAACAGCGATGATCTCACTTGCGTTCTCTACGAGGAGACGGTATTTCTCAGTACTCTCAAAGAGCGCAGTTTCAAACTTTTTTCGTTTGGTAATATCTGTCAGGAAGTTCAGGCTTGCGGGACGTCCTTCCCATGCGATCCGCACTGCGCCGATCTCAACCCATCGGACATCTCCATCCTTACGAAGCACCCTGAACTGGTAACGGGCAGGGAGGTTTTCTCCCCGAAGTCGCCGCGAGTAGTTCTCTACTACCATCTCCCGGTCGGCAGGGTGGATGAATCCGGCAAACGGCTTCGATGTAAGTTCCTCTTCCGGGTAACCTGTCAATTCGGCAGTCATGCGATTGACCAGTTTCGCGATCCCATCCTGTGCGACCAGGATCGCTTCGTTGGCATTGTCAACGACGAGGCGATACTTCTCGGTGCTCTCCATGAGTGCCTTTTCGACCCATTTGCGTTCCGTGATATCGATAAAATTTTCCAGCAGTTTCTCCTGACCTCCAAGAGTGATCCGTTTGACCGATTTTAGGATTGGGATCTGTGTACCGTCACTGCGCAGCATGATGCGTTCCGCGTAGTTGACATCCTGTGACAGGTCGATGACCGGGCAGGCACCTTCGAAAGCCGGGCAGAGAAACCGGTTACATTTCTTACCGATGATCTGATCCGGTGGTGCTCCGAAGAGCGCTGCGGCTGTCGGGTTGACCAGATCAATGCGGTGGGTCTTCGCGTCAACAATAACCACACCTGCGGTCAGGTTGTCGAGCAGTGCCCGCTGGAACGCCTCTTTCTCGCGCAGGGATTCTTCCGAAGCAGCGATCCGGCGTTTCTCGTTCTGGCTGCGCTCGTCAAAAACAACAAACGCCGCAAACAGGATAAGGATCAGCAGTATCGCAGCAAGAGAGGGCAGACCGTGACTGATGATCTCCCAGTACCATGCAGATGCATCGACATCCATCCCGAAGACTGCAACGACCTTTCCGGTGGTGGGATCAATAACCGGCACGTACCCGCTCACCCATGTTCCCCACCGATCCGTAACCGGACCCACGGTTACTGCATTCCCGTTTGAAAAGACCGATCTGGCATCCGCAGATACTTCGGTATACACCTGACCGGGCGGGGAATAATCCCCCGAAGTGGGATCTTCCGAATCGGCATAGAAGAATACCGTGCCGTCATTTTTCTGTCCCATCAGGTACGCAAACCTGATATTCGGTTCAGATTGACGGACCTGGTTCAGATGGTTTTTGAGTGTTATATATTCCGGGGAGGTAAGGTCAGCACTGGACCCGGATAACCGGATAATGTCCCCGGCAAGGATACCGGTCCCGGCAAGCCGGGTCTTTGTGAGCAACTCATTTTGCTGGGCAGCGCCCTGCTCTTTAGCAGACCAGACGACGATACAGATCCCGACAAGAATGATGAGCACCGCG
>Ga0265297_10012496_pt1 | contig 10181 bp, 9 predicted proteins | sample Munlanlwell13791_FD_192502 | JGI IMG/M metagenome (GOLD analysis project Ga0265297, IMG submission 192502) | Leachate microbial communities from a municipal landfill in Southern Ontario, Canada - Leachate well 137-91 | ecosystem: Engineered > Solid waste > Landfill > Unclassified | place...
GATACATTCCGTGATCGGCAGGTATTACCGCAAGGGTAAAGAAGGAGGGGAGCAGAAAAGAACAGCCCTGAGCCTGCTTAGCTTGGTCCTCAGCGCCCTGATCACCGGTTTCCTGGTTTCTATCCTGGAAGCAGTTTGCACAGGCCAGCTTTATCTGCCGACGCTGGCCTTTATTTTAAAAAGCACGCCGCTTAAGGCCAAGGCTTTTGTATACCTGGTGATTTATAATATTATGTTTGTTGTTCCGTTATTTGTCGTATTCCTTTTGGCTTTACTGGGGGTCACTTCCGGCAACTTTAGCCAGTTCGTCAGAAGACATCTGACCAGTGTTAAACTGCTTATGGCATTTATATTTATCAGCCTGGGCATATTTTTAGTCTGGAGGGGTTAAATGAAGAGGGCCATGGGGCTGCTTATATTCGTATTTTTCCTGCAGGCGGGTTATTGCGCTGATCAGCCTGATCCTTATACCTGGGATTTTGGAAAAGTCAAACACGGAGAAGTGGCCGCGCACAGCTTTACCTTAAAGAACAATTCTAAGAAGGCGCTAAAAATCACCGCTGTAAATACCTCCTGCGGCTGTACCGTTTCAGGAGTTAAGAAGAAGATCCTTTTGCCCGGGGAATCCACGCCTGTTGAGATCAAGTTTAACTCCAAGGGATATTCAGGAGATATACAGCAGTTTACCTATGTCAATACGGATGATATTGACAATCCGGTGATTAGGTTTATAATTAAGGCTCACGTGGTTAAGTAAAAAGGAGAGTGATTTTCAGATGTGGTCTTTACAGTTGAGAATGTGGTTGTTACTGACGGTCCTTTTCGGTTTTATCTACGCGCTGATCGTTGTCATCGGCAAATCCGTCCTGCACGTCGGGGATTTTAGTTTTTACCTGATCATCTCCCTGGTGCTTATGTTCATCCAGTATATGATCGGTCCCAAGATCGTGGAATGGACCATGCGGGTTAAATATATTAAAAGGGAGGATAACCCCAGATTATTCCAGATGGTGGAATCCCTGGCAATGCGCGCCAATATCCCGGCGCCTAAAATAGGCATTGCCCAGATCGAGATCCCCAATGCTTTTGCTTTTGGTAGGAGCTTAAGAGACGGCAGGGTCTGCGTTACTAAGGGGATCATTAATTTGCTTAGCGAAGAGGAATTAAAGGCGGTATTGGGCCACGAACTCAGCCATCTAAAGAACAGGGATGTCTTAACCATAACACTGCTCTCGGTGATTCCCATGATCATGTACAGGATCGCCTGGGAATTTCTTTTTTACGGCCGCCGGCGCGACGAGAGAAGCGGGAACACCGCGTTAATCGGCCTGGCAGCGTTTGTTTTTTATTTTATCACTAACCTTTTAGTGCTTTATGCCTCGCGCATCCGTGAATATTTTGCTGACCGGGGCTCGGTAGCTTTGGGTAACCAGCCGTCAGCTTTGGCTTCCAGTCTCTATAAGCTCGTTTACGGCTCAGCCCGGATGAATCCGGAAGCGTTGAAAGAATCCGAAGGCCTGAAGGCCTTTTTTGTGAATGACCCATCCCAGGCCAGGAACGAGATCAAAGAATTGGCCCAGCTGGATTTAGATAAAAGCGGCACAATTGACCCTTCGGAACTGCTGCTTTTGAAAAATAAGAACGTACGCTTAGGGTTCGGAGACAGGTTAATGGAGCTCTTAAGCACCCATCCTAATATGCTCAAGCGCATCAAGAAACTCTCAGAATACCGGGGTTAGACTAATAAAGTTTAACTTTAAGAATAAAGCCCGTCCAGGCCATTGGCGGGTTTTTTCTTTAATTGACATAACCCCAATTATCCGATATAATTAAAAAACTATGGAACTGAACGACCTTATCCAGCAAAGAAAGGCTAAAGCGGAAGCGCTGAAAGCCAAAGGGGTGGCTTTATACCCCAGCCAGAGCTCTAAATATGTGAGCATAGGCCAGGTTTTGGCTGATTTCCAGGAAGGCCAGAAATTGGCCTTTTGCGGCCGGATCACTGCCAAGCGTTCGCATGGAAAAGCCGCGTTTTTAGACCTCCGGGACTCAACCGGCAAGATCCAGCTGTATATTAAAAAGGACATTGTAGGGGAAGATAATTTCTTTATTTTTGAGAATACTGATATTGCTGATTTTGTGGGGGTGGCGGGAGAGCTTTTCAAGACGCATACCGGAGAACCCACGCTCAAAGTTGAAGTAATAACCGTTCTCTCTAAGGCCTTAAGGCCGCTTCCTGAAAAATGGCATGGCCTGAGGGACGTGGATATCCGCTACCGGCAGCGCTATCTTGACCTGGTTGCGAATGAGGATGTAGCTAAGGTATTTAAGCAGCGCTCAAAGATCATTAAGGCGATCCGGGATTTTTTCGACGCCAAAGGCTTTCTGGAGGTAGAAACTCCGATGATGCATTATATCCCGGGCGGAGCAGCAGGCCGGCCTTTTAAGACGCACCATAATGAATATAGCATGGATTTGTTTTTAAGGATCGCTCCGGAATTATATTTGAAGCGGCTTTTAGTCGGTGGGCTGGACCGCGTTTATGAGATCAACCGTTCTTTCCGTAATGAGGGCGTATCTACCCGGCATAACCCTGAATTTACCATGCTGGAGGTTTACCAGGCTTATTCCGATTATGCCGGAATGATGCATTTAGCCGAGGGATTGGTCGTTTCGCTGGTGCAGGATATTTTCGGCAAGACGATTATCAACTATCAGGGGAAAGAATTGGATTTTACTCCGCCGTGGAAACGGATATCTTTCAAGGAATTGGTAAAAAATGAATTTGGCATTATTCCTGAGGATAATGAGGCCGAAATGCTCACAAAGTTAAAAGCCAAAGGTTTTGCCAAAGAAGTAAATAAGCTTTCGCGCACGCAGATCGCCAAAATCATTGAGGAGGTCCTGGAGGCGCAGATGAGCTTAAATCCTGCTTTTGTCACGGATTATTTTAGCAGTATGTGCCCGCTGGCCAAGAATAAGAAGGATGAGCCGCTGGTTTCCGAGAGGTTTGAATTATATATCGCCGGGATGGAAGTCGGCAATGCTTACTCAGAGTTAAATGATCCTCTTGAGCAGAGGCAGCGCTTTGAGGATGAAGTTAAAGAACTTGCGGCCAGCGAACAAAAGAACGTTGACGATGATTATTGCCTGGCGCTTGAGCACGGTATGCCTCCGGCAGGCGGTTTAGGTATCGGTATAGACAGGTTAGTGATGCTGCTCACTGACCAGGCTTCGATCCGGGACGTAATTTTATTTCCGCTTTTACGGCCGGAACAGGAATAACATGAATCCAGAGTTGATGATCAGCTGGCGCTATTTATTGACCAGGAGAAAAGAAAAATTTATCTCCCTGATTAGTATTATTTCGATAATGGGCATAGCTATCGGAGTAATGGCCCTCATCGTAGTCATTGCGGTAATGTCCGGTTTTGATAAAGACCTGCACGACAAGGTGATCGGCAATTACGCCCATATCAACTTAATGGGCTTTAAGACGATAGACAATAATGAATACGAAAATATTTCCAGGGTCGCTCGCGCTAATAAACACGTTAAAGGAGTCAGCGCGTATATCCAGGGCCAGGTATTATTGAAAGAGGATAACCGGTATTTTGCCGTCGGTTTAAGAGGCGTCGTCCCTTCAGAGCAAAGCCAGGTGACTAAACTTAAAGAATATATGGTTTCAGGCAGCCTGGATAATTTAGGCGAGGGCGGGATCATTATCGGTAAAGAATTAGCCGCGTATCTTGGCCTGGGGTTAGGTTCGAGCCTCAGCCTGCAGTCGCCTTTAGGCAAGCAACACACGATGAAAGTAGCCGGGATCTTCAATTCCGGAATGTATGATTATGACCTTAACCTGGCCTTTACGGACTTAAAAAGCAGTCAGGATATTTTCGGTATGCCCAACCAGGTCAGCGCGGTGGCCATAAAACTGGATAACCCTGACCTGGCCGACGCAGTAAGGAAAGACCTGTCCGCGGCCTTAAGGTTTAATTATACCTTAAAGACCTGGATGGAGGCTAACCAGAATTTCTTTGCGGCTCTGGCCTTGGAAAAACTGACTATGTTTGTAATTTTAACTCTCATTATACTGGTCGCTTCCTTCAACATTATCAGCACGCTGATCGTGATGGTGGTTGAAAAGACCAAGGATATCGGCATATTGAGGGCTTTAGGGATGAGCGCTTTTAGCATCAGAAAAATATTCACTTATCAGGGTTTGATCATCGGGACATTAGGCACCCTGCTGGGAGGATTGGGCGGGGCGTTCCTTTGTTTCCTGCTTAAGAAATACCAGTTTATCAAGTTGCCGCAGGATATCTATTATATTGACCGTTTGCCTGTGGCCATACAGGTGTGGCCGGATATAGTGCTGATCGTTATCTCTGCGCTGGTTATTATTCTGGTTTCTACCATTTATCCGGCTTCCCGGGCTTCCGGTTTAAAACCCGTAGAAGCGCTCAGGTACGAATAGATAAAGGGGACGGTTCTATTTTCCGTCCCCTTTATAGAAAAATAGAACCGTCCCCTTTATTATGATAGAAGCTAAACATATACATAAAGTTTATAATGACGGCAAACGCCAACTGGATGTTTTAAAAGGCGTAAACCTGAATATTGCAGCCGGCTCTTTTATCGCTATTGTGGGTCCGTCAGGCGCAGGTAAGTCCACGCTTTTACATATCTTAGGCGGCTTGGATAATCCGACGCAGGGAGAGGTTGTCCTGCAGGGCGAGGATATTTATAAATTAGGCGACGCAGAGTTATCGCGCATCAGGAATAAGAGGATCGGTTTTGTTTTCCAGTTTTACCATCTTCTCTCTGAATTTACGGTCTTGGAAAACGTGCTCATGCCGGCTTTAATAAATTGTGAGCCGCGATTTGAGCGCGCTGAGCTGAAATCCAGGGCCTTGGGGTTATTAAAAGAAGCTGGCCTGGAAGAGAGGGCGGATCATTTTCCCAGCCAGCTTTCCGGAGGGGAGAAGCAGAGGGCAGCGGTTGTGCGCGGATTGATCAATAAACCCGGCCTGCTTTTTTGCGACGAGCCGACCGGGAACCTGGATTCAAAATCCGGCAGCGGGATCATCGCGCTGATCAAAAAGATGAATTTGGAAAATAAAATGACCGTGGTTTTAGTTACGCATAACGCGGAATTAGCGCATCAGGCGGATAAAGTATATAATTTGAAAGATGGAGTCTTAGCTTAACACCCGGCCTTATTGGAAAGGCCGGCGTGCACCGCTGTGCAAGGAGGTAAAATGAAAGTCTATATCAACGGGAAATTTTACGAGAAGAACGAAGCCAAGGTTTCGGTGTTTGACCACGGCCTGCTTTACGGGGACGGCGTGTTTGAAGGCATCCGTTCATATAGCCGGCTGGTGTTCAAGCTTAAGGAGCATATTGACCGGCTCTTTGAATCAGCCAGGAGCATTATGCTCAAGATCCCGCTGGCCAAGGAAGAGCTGACTAAAGCGGTTATCCTCACCTTAAAAAAGAACAACCTTAATGACGCCTATATCCGCCTGGTGGTTACCCGCGGAGAAGGGGACTTAGGGCTTGACCCGCGTAAATGCAACGGTAATGCTACGATCATTATTATTACCGATAAGATCAAGCTCTATCCCGAGGAACTGTATAAGAACGGTTTAAAGATCGTGACTGTGCCGACGGTCAGGAACCTTCCTGAAGCGTTGAATCCGCAGATCAAGTCTTTGAATTACCTGAATAATATTCTAGCCAAGATCGAGGCGACTAACTCCGGCAGCGATGAGGCGATCATGCTGGATTCATTAGGCTATGTGGCCGAGTGCACGGGAGATAATATTTTTATCGTCAAGGGAAAGAATCTTTATACTCCTCCGCAATGCATGGGAACGCTGCGGGGGATTACGCGGGACACGGTTTTGGAGATCGCGCGCAAAGGAAAGATCCCTGCCCACGAACACGTGATCACGCGCCACGAAGTCTATATCTCCGATGAATGTTTCCTGACCGGGACTGCCGCGGAGATCATCCCGGTAGTGATGGTGGATGGCCGGGTTATCGGCGATGGGAAACCCGGTAAGCTCACCTCGCTGCTTTTAAAGAAATTCCGGGAAACAACCAGGAAAGAAGGGGTCCGTTATTAATATGCTTTGCGATATTTGCAAGAAAAATGAGGCCACCGTCCATCTGACCGAGATCATTGACGAGCAGATGAATGAACTGCATTTATGCGAAGAATGCGCCCGCCAAAAGAGCGTAGCCATGGAGCAGCAATTCGGCTTAAGCGACCTTTTAGCCGGGATGGCGGACCTTGATAAAACGGAAAAAGAGGCCGAGCCTGTTAGCGGCCTGAAGTGCCCGAATTGCGGCTTAAGCTATGCCGACTTTAAGAAGATCGGCAGGTTGGGTTGCGGCTCTTGTTATAATACTTTCAGCAAATACCTGGGGCCTTTACTTAAGCGTATCCACGGTTCAACGCAGCATACCGGAAAGTCTCCGCTTAAAGCCACCGGGGACCTCAAGAAGAAGATCGATACGCAGGGTCTGCGCGTTCGTTTGCAAAAGGCGATCGAGTCGGAAGCCTTTGAAGAAGCGGCGAAATTACGCGACCAGATTAAAGAGATGGAAGCTAAGAAGGAAGAATAAATATGCAGTTGAATGACCTTTTAAATCATACCAGCGAATGGCTAAAAGGGACGGGCCCGAACTCCGATATCGTGATCTCCAGCCGGATACGCCTGGCGCGTAACCTGGACAAAGACGTTTTCCCGCATTGGGCAAACAAATCCCAGGGGCAAGCCACGTTAAATGCCATTAAAGACGGCATAGCCAGGGTGGATTTTTTAAAGCGGACAATGTTCCTTAACCTGGCGGATATTGACAGTGTAGATAAACAGTTTTTAGTCGAGCGCCACCTTATGTCTCTTGACCATGCCCAGAAGAGCGATAATAAAGCCCTGGTCGTAGATGAAGAAGAGATCATCTCCATCATGATCAATGAGGAGGACCATATCCGGATGCAGGTGATGCAGTCGGGCTTTAATCTTTTTGAGGCCTGGGATATTATTAATGAGATCGATGAAGCCCTGGCTAAGGAACTGAATTTTGCCTTCTTGCCGGATTGGGGATACCTGACTGCCTGCCCGACGAATACCGGGACCGGTATGCGCGGTTCAGTGATGCTGCACTTGCCGGCGCTGGTTATGTCCCGGGCGATAGACCGGGTAATGGCGGCCATCGCCAAGCTTAGCTTTACTACCCGCGGCCTTTACGGCGAAGGCACGCACGCGATGGGCAATTTCTTCCAGATTTCTAATCAGGTTTCCCTGGGGCCGAGTGAAAATGAGATTATTGAAAGCATAAACGGGTTGATTCGCCAGATCATCGAGCAGGAAAATCAGGCGCGGGAAAACCTGGTCTCCAAGAACGGCGCGCTCCTGGAAGACAGGATCAACCGGAGCCTGGGGATCTTAAAGAGCGCCAGGATCATTACCAGCCAGGAGACAATAGAGCTGTTGTCTATGGTTAGATTGGGATGTGACCTAGGGATGATTAAGAATATTGACCGCCGCAGTATTAATGAGTTGTTCATCATTACTCAGCCGGCGCATTTACAAAAAAAAGAAAACAAAAAACTTTCTTCTGACGAGCGCGATTTAAAGCGCGCGGAATTGATCAGGGAGAGGCTGAATATCCATTAAGGGAGGATTGTATGTTCAATCGTTTTACTGAAAGGGCGCGTAAAGTAATTATTCTGGCTAAAGAAGAAGCAAGGCGTTTTAATCATGATTATATCGGCACCGAGCACATACTCTTAGGGCTTATCCGGGAAGGCGAAGGCGTAGCCAGCACCGTATTACAGAAACTCGGCCTGTCTTTAGAGAATATCCGCCTGGAGGTAGAAAAATTAGTGCAGCCCGGGCCGACCACTCAGATTATCGGAGATATACCTTTTACTCCCCGGGCCAAAAAAGCCCTGGAGCTTGCCGCTGAAGAAGCCCGGTCGCTGGGCCACAATTATATCGGCACCGAACATCTTTTATTGGGCCTTATCCGCGAGGGCGAAGGCATAGCTTCGCAGGTATTATTAAACCTGGGCCTGGATTTAAACAGCGTGCGCAATGAAGTCATGGAATTATTGGGTTCGGCCTTACCCGGCGGCCAGGGCATACCCGGCGCACAACAGGCCAAGAGTAAAACTCCGGCGCTGGATGCTTTTGGCCGGGATTTGACAGCTTTAGCTAAGGAAAATAAGCTTGATCCGGTAATTGACCGTATCCAGGAGATCGAGAGAGTCATTCAGATTTTAAGCCGGCGCACTAAAAATAATCCGGTTCTTTTAGGCGAGGCCGGGGTGGGTAAAACCGCTATTGTCGAAGGCCTGGCCCAGTCGATTGTCGCGGGGAATGTCCCGGAGTTATTGCGCGGCAAACGGCTTATTTCCCTGGATCTGGCCTTGATGGTTGCCGGCACCAAATACCGCGGCCAGTTTGAAGAAAGAATCAAGGCAGTGATGGAAGAGATCAAACGTTCACAGGACGTCATTATTTTTATCGATGAGTTACACACTTTGGTCGGAGCAGGAGCGGCTGAGGGAGCGATCGACGCTTCCAGTATATTAAAGCCCGCGCTCTCGCGCGGCGAGATGCAGTGCATCGGCGCCACAACCATGGATGAATACAGGAAGTATATCGAGAAGGACGCGGCCCTGGAGCGCAGGTTTCAAACCATTATGGTTGAGCCTCCTTCAGTGGACCAGACCATCGAAATATTAAAGGGCTTACGCGATAAGTATGAAGCGCATCACCGGGTAACTTTTAAAGATGAGGCCTTGGAAGCGGCGGTAAAATTATCCGACCGTTATATCTCGGGGAGGTTCCTTCCGGATAAGGCGATTGACCTGATCGATGAGGCAGGCAGCCGCGCCAGGCTCAATGTTTTGATCGTGCCGCCGGATATAAAAAAACTGGAAGCCAAGGTAGAATCTTTACGCAAAGAAAAGGAATCATTTATTAAGAGCCAGGATTTTGAAAAAGCGGCAGCCTTGCGCGACCAGGAAAGGCAGACGCGTCAGGACCTTGAACAGTTAAACCGCGAATGGTCGCAGGCCAAAGATAAGATGCGGCCGGAAGTAACCGAAGAAGATATCGCTAAGATCGTGGCCCAATGGACCGGTATCCCGATATTCCGGTTAGAAGAAAAAGAGACTGAAAAGCTGCTGAAGATCGAGGATGAATTGCATAAGCGCGTAGTCGGCCAGAATGAGGCGATCTCCGCTATTGCCCACGCAGTCAGGCGTTCGCGCGCAGGCATTAAAGACCCCCGGAGGCCTATTGGTTCATTTGTATTTTTGGGCCCTACCGGAGTAGGCAAGTCCCTGTTGGCCCGGGCTTTGGCTGAGTTTATGTTCGGCGATGAAGACGCGCTGATCCAGTTGGATATGTCCGAGTATATGGAGAAGTTCAATGTCTCGCGTTTGATCGGCGCTCCTCCCGGATATGTGGGTTATGAAGAGGGCGGCCAGCTCACCGAAAGGATCCGCCGCCGGCCGTACGCGGTGATCCTGCTGGATGAGATTGAAAAAGCCCATCCGGACGTGTTTAATTTATTGCTGCAGGTTTTTGAGGAAGGCCGGCTTACCGACAGCTTCGGCAGGAAGGTCGATTTCCGGAATACCGTGATCATTATGACCTCCAATGTCGGGGCAGACCTGATCCGCAAGGCCGGTTCGCTCGGTTTTAAGACGCAAAAAGAAGAAGTTACTTACCAGGAGATGAAAGATAAACTGCTGGAGGCGGTAAAGCACACCTTTAAGCCGGAGTTCTTAAACCGGATCGACGATATTATTGTTTTCAGGCAGTTGATGAAAGAAGACTTGTATCGCATCATTGATATTGAGATTGGCCATGTCAGCAGCCGTTTAAAAGAGCAGAATATCTCCCTGGAGGTCTCCCTGGAAGCCAAGGAATTCCTGATCGATAAGGGGTTTGACCTGGTTTTCGGCGCGCGGCCCTTAAAGAGGACGATCCAGAGGTTCCTGGAGGACCCGCTGGCCTCGGAAATAATCTCCAAGCGGTTTAAGGAAGGTTCAGCTGTTAAGGTAACGCGGAAGAATGACGAACTGATTTTCGAACAATGATCAATCGATTCTTTATCTTAATCGGTGCGCGGGTCATCTCCTTTATGTATTTTTT